>Ga0222640_1000513_pt1 | contig 11813 bp, 22 predicted proteins | sample AntAcemetagen187_FD_181144 | JGI IMG/M metagenome (GOLD analysis project Ga0222640, IMG submission 181144) | Saline water microbial communities from Ace Lake, Antarctica - #187 | ecosystem: Environmental > Aquatic > Non-marine Saline and Alkaline > Saline | place: Antarctica: Ace Lake... | reverse complement strand
TAATTACTTTCGATCACGTTGATGGAATGTATTCATACAATACTTTGCCTGATGGTAAAGTAATACATATAGCTAACGTAGCTCCCATCAGGAAAGTAGGTAAACATTGGAGGCTCATATGGTTAAAATAATTCAAGACAAAAGAATAATAACTGAGCTCCTTGAAAATCTACCGGCTGTCGTTGACAGGCCTGTTAATAAGTACGGTAACTTAGACATTAAAAAGTTTAATAAACTAAAGGAAGTTAAGTTTGTAATAAATGAACTAAAGAGACAAGACGTGAATGGTGAATGGCTATTCAGTCAAGGGTTCATTATACCAGCGGTAATCCTAAAGTTTTAACTATGTCAAAACCAAATGAACCTAAGCTTAGGAACAAGTCATTGCTTGCAATGTGCGAGTTACTTAAGCTTGGTTAATCAGATACGTCAGCGGCTAGTTTCCTTAGGATACTAGCTCCTGTCTGTACGCACAAATAACTTATGGAGATATTAGTATTAGTTATCTTGCTCTTTCACATTTTTAATGATGATCGGCATAGAGATGACTAAACAATTTAATATGGAAGATTTAATTAAAGCATCCTCTGGGTCTGATCTAGAAACTTTTAATAAGATTGCTAAGGCTCATGGGAAAAAAACAAAAGTAATTTATAGTTACAAGAGTAGACAACGAGAACTAAGATTATTCGAGGTTGGAGCATACTTTGTGGTTTGTATTTTCAAAAGAAAGAGAATCATACATATGTCACTTCCAATTGATAGTAAGATTGAAAGCTTTATATATTTGAATAAAAAGAAGAAGTGGTTGTTGTTACAACCGTATCCTATGATTTTTATTATTCAAATATTACTAAGTATAGTCTTGTTAGTCTTCATTGTATCTCTAATAATAATTAATTATGTTTGATAAAACAAAAGACGAAGGGAAAAAGCCGGACCTTAAGTTGTCTGACTTTGCATTCTTAAATGCTGGTAAATTACGTAAGATGGAAATTAGATATAATTCCAACACTAGTGAAAATAAGCTCTATGGTAGAGCTGCTTTTATAATTGATCACAAACGTGATGATACTCAGGTCGAGGTATTTGTCACTGGTAAGGATTATCCAGAGGTCATGAGAAAATTGCATGACTGGCATGAGAATTACTTTGTTAACATTAAAGTATTCGGTAAGCTCTCTGGTCGTGAGAAAGAACAGAAAGAAGACAACACAGGCGTGGGAATTGGAGCACATATGTAGTATATAAATTAATAATTAACTTATGAAGAAAGTATTTCCTAAGCTCTATGAACAATCAAGCACAGGTAAGGTTAAACATTGGACTATCTCTGTTTTTGCTAATCCTAATAATATATTGATTAAGGTAGAATATGGTGCAGGTGATAGCAAGATACGAGTCACTGACAAGATCATTAGTAAAGGTAAGAACATTGGTAGATCTAATGAGACTACGCCACACGAACAAGCATTGCTTGAAGCTGAATCTACATGGAAGAAGAAGCTAGACAAAGGCTATGTCGAAAGCCTAAGCAATCTTCAAGATGAAGTACTGCTTCCTATGCTTGCTCATACATATCAGAAACGTGGACACAACATAGAATATCCTGCTTATGTTCAACCTAAATTAGATGGAGTAAGATGCTTAGCTAAAAAGATAGACTCTAAAACCATTAAGTATTATTCTAGAATGGGCAAAGAGTTCTCTACATTAGAGCATCTAACTCCGGACCTGCTTTCATTTATGGATGTAGGTGATGTATTAGACGGTGAGATATATTCTCATGACATGACATTTCAAGAAATGATTAGGTTAGTTAAGAAACAACGTCCTGATAGTAAGAAATTAGAGTATCATATCTTTGATATTGTCGACGTCCAAAAGACATTCAAGATTCGCCTTGATTATTTAGAAAATGTCGTGCCTGTACTTAAGCTAGTCAAGCCAGTACCAACTGATGTAATAGCTACAAGCCACAGTCTTCCGGACTGGCATCAGAAATATATTAAGGCTGGCTATGAAGGTCTCATCATTCGTAACTCTGCTGGATTATATAAACTTAAGGGTCGATCAGCTGACCTCCAGAAGTATAAAGAATTTCAGGATGAAGAGTTCACTATCATTGGAGGTAAAGAAAGTACTGGTTCGGAAACAGGTTGCATCATCTTTGATGTAGAGACTGACAAAGGACAAGAGTTTGCCGTCCGTCCTCGTGGTTCGTTCGAACAACGTAAGGTATGGATGACAGATGTTGACAACCTTATCGGGAAGAAACTCACAGTTAGATATCAAGGCGTTTCGGAAGAAGGTATTCCACGTTTCCCAGTAGGTATATCTATTAGAGATTACGAAGATTAATTAACTAAGATAAATTTTTATGAAGTACGTAACTGTACACATTGGTCCTGAAAAAACTATTCAAGCTTCGTTCGATCCTGATCGTGATACTAAGACATGTATCTGCGGAATGAAAATGGCACATGCTAGGAATGAAAAGAATAGAAAGATACCAATAGCTAAAGACAAGGACAAAGATGGAAATGAGATTTGGGTTAATCATTTTTCTAACTGTTCTAAAAGTTATATGTTTAGAAAAAAATGAAATTGTCTGCAAATAACTTGATCTTTGATGGTGAATCGAAAGAAGAAGTTCGTTCTTTTATAGCTAAATATGCTAAGAAATCTAAGAGTTATCTTGATTTTTATGGCAATGGGACTATGTATAACTTGGTTAAGAGAAAAACTAAAACACATGTAGTATCAATTGATTCGGACCCAAAGATTAAATCTTATCTGAATCATAAAGATACTTTGTTTATAGATCTCAAATCATTTTGTAATACATATTCTAAAAAGTTTGATTGTATATGGCTTGATTATTGTGGTCAGTTTAGTCAATCTAAACTTGAAGACATAGAAGAACTAGCGAAAATCATGGCACCAAAAGGATATTTGTTTTTGACATTCTTTATGGGCAGAGAAAATCATGTACCAAAAGGAACTATTAGAAAAGTTCTTGAATATGGATGTATTGCTACTATAGAAGAAATTTTTAAGGAGGAAAATATTAAAATTAATTTATTCTATAGGACAAAATATCGTACTATCCCATCTTATATAAAGAAGAAAAGATTGAAAAAACAACCTAGTGCTATGCAAGTGTTTGGCTTTGAATGGAATTCAAAATCAAAGAGAAAGAAAATTAAATAATAGTAGTATATAAATTAATTAACTATCGTATGTCGTGCTTAAATGAAGACGAGTTCAAAGTAGTCAGCAACATGGAGAAGTATGGTGGAAGCTTTGTCAAAGCTCTTGCTGAAGCATTTCATCATGCTGATAGATCTAACAAGGAGATTTTAATTAAATCATTTCCTACTTACTGGGCTGAATATCAACCTAGTAAGTGGGATGATACTTTAGCTGAACAAGCTAAGCAAGACCTTGTCGAAAGTAAAGGTGAATTTACTGGTGATGCTCACCTTGTTTAGAACACGAACTTAAGTTCGTATTATTATTAATTCATAACAAAAAACTTTATGAAGAATATGAAAATTGTTATCAAGTGTAAAGATTTATGCGTACGCACTAGAGACTTAGGCATGGGCCTAAGCATTTTAAATAGGATGGCTAATCACGGTGTGATGGGTCGTTTTGTAATGTCTAATCGAGAACTAGATAAAAATACTGTATTAATTAAACATGTTGTTGAGAGAGGAGACAATACTGTTAGTAAGTCTAAGAAAAAATATAAGAAAGGATATAGATCTACTCACAATGACTGGACTCCAGAAGAGAATAGGATTGTCTGCGATAGGATACATCTTCCTAGTAGAACTGTTACTAGCAATGGTACCCTGACTAAACGTCATACTAAGCAGGCTATTAAGACTAGACTTAGTATGATTAAATTAGGAAAGCTAGAAAGAATGAATAAAGATCAAGCTAAGGATATAAAGACTTACCTTGGAACTTTGACAACCAATGCATCTGCAGTTGTCAATGATGATGTTAATATTCCAGTTAAAATTAAAAGAGTACCTTGGAATCATAAAGAAATTTCTGCTATTAGAAACCATCCAAGTATGGCACCAAAAGAATTAGCTAGCTTACCAGAGCTAAGAAATAGAACAGTGTCTAAAATTTCTCAGAAGAAACATGAGATAAAGAAAATGGATGAGAATAATTATTAATTACTAATATGATTAATTCATTAAAGGAATTGTTAAAAGAGTTTCTTTCTAAGGAGAAGACTGATCAGTTTCTAGAAAGATTTAAAGACATGGATCTAACTGTAAAACTTAAAAAGTATAAAGGCAGATGGGCTAATGAGACACTTAACAAGCTTACTAAGAAACGAGGTGATACTTGTGCTATATGTAAGCTCCCTGGTACTGAAAAGAAATTAACACTTGATCACATCATACCTAAGAGAATGCTCTTAGATATGGGGCTCGAAGAGTTCTTTGATGACGAGGATAACCTTGATGTTCTATGTTACGAATGTAATAGTCGTAAAGGTTCACAGTTAGATTTTAGTAATTCTAAGACTGTACCCTTACTTGAAAAATATATAGATATATATAAAGCAAGAAGAGTTCAGATCAAATTAGATATATGATTACTAAAGGAAATATAATCGATATCATTAACGAGATGTGCTCTGAAACTTCAGTCTCATTTGAGAACAAGGGTGCATTCTTGCTTAAGTTATTTATGTATCCTGTGGTCGATCAGGAGTTCATAATTAAAAACTTAAGCTCTGCAGTACATAAAGATATACAAAGAAGTGATGATATATGTATCATATCAGTTCGTCATTCAGGTGCTAAAGAAGATGAGTACAGGTATATAGTAGAATACAAGATGACTTGTTCTATATGCAAACAGTTAGTTTGTACTGAATGTAATGTATGCACTAGATATTTCGATAGGATGTGTCAGCCATGTAAAGAACATGCTCAGGATCTCTATCAGGATCAGCAAGAAAATCAGCAAGAAAACGACAACTATCATGATTGATAAATATGAATCTAAGAACGGTGATGTTATTATCATAAGTAAGATGGATGACAATCACCTATTAAATTCTCAATGTTATTTTGCATGTAAGAGACTGAAGATGCAGGATAATCCTAAATTCACAGGTAAAGATATACTTAAAATTTCATTATTAATTAATTCTCTCAATCAAGAGATAGATAAGAGAGAGTTACTAAAGTATTAGTATGGGTAAACAATTCAATGTTGAGATACGAAGTAATTGTAAAGTATGTGGTGGTTCACTACCAACATCAAGACATAGAACCTACTGCTCAAAAAAATGTAGAAATTATGCAATTAATAAAAGACATAGCAAAGCACATACAGATTGGCAAAGAGATCGTAGAAATAGACAAGCAATATATCCTTCGAAAGATAAGATTCAATGCATGTTATGTGGTAAATGGTATCGTCAGGTTGGTTCACATATAGTACAGGTGCATAAGATAACTGCTAGAGAATATCGTAAAGAATTAGGTTTTGATGTTAAGAAAGGACAGCTACCAGATGATCTACGTCAGCTTAAAAGAGAACAAGTCTTTGAAAATAAGACTGTTAAAAATTTAAAAGCTGGAAAGAAATTCTGGTATAAGAAAGGTCAATCAGGTGTAGGTATCTACACTAGATCAGCTCAAACACTTGAAAGACTTCGTACTAAACATAAAACTTATGAGTAAAATAATAGATAAAGTTAAAGATCTTATTAATTCATTTCATTGCGAAGTCTGTGGTAAAAAATGTAACGATCAGGATGTAGCTAAGTATTATATCTATGTTGAAAAATGGTTTGAGAAAGATGCTAAGTCTTCTACAGAAGTTAAACTCTGTTCAGATTGTGCTGCACCTATAGTCGCGGTCGTTAAAAGAGCTAAAGTTTTAGCAGCATTAAGAAAGAAAGATAAAGAATTAGATCCTAATGATATTAATAAACCATATCATTTTGATAATTAAACTATATGAATGTAATAACATCAGTCTTTCATAAGCTTGATAAAGAAAAACTTGAAAGGCTTGAAAAAATAATCTTGAGTGAAAATGTAAGACATACTATTGAAACTGTAAACTTATATTGTTCAAATCAACGTGTAACTATGCATATTTATGTTACACTGACTGGAATAGATAAGACAACTAATTTCAAGACTGAGTTTTATGGTAGTGCAAAAACATTTCAAGAATTGATGGATGAATTCTTAGTATGGTGGGACAGAGAGATCATTAGATTTAATTCATTTAATCAACTTACTAAAGAAAAAGTTGATAATTAATTATGAGTAAAAAAGAAATACCAAGAGACGATCGTTATATAGCTATGCAATTAATAGAATATTTTGACCCAGATTCAGAAATTGTAAAAGAAAGTTCTAAGAATAAAGAACATATAGCTTTAGTAAAGAATAAAAAACTCAAGTCTGGTACTATAGAATATTTTGCTGTTGCTTATCATGATCCAGGTGGATATGCTATCGTAAATTATAGTCAAAGATTTGATTCACTATTAGGAGCTTTAGTTATATATAAAAAACTTAAGCTAGCATTAGATAATAATTGTCTTGAAAAAGCTTGGAAAGATTTAATAACTAATAACAAAAGAAAATGGAAATAGACTCAACAGATAAGTTACGTAGTGTACGGGATGATGTAATCCAGTGCACTCAATGTGACTTACATAAAACTAGAACTAATCCTGTTATAGGTAATGGCGATCATGATGCTGATATCATGTTTGTAGGTGAAGCACCAGGTGAAGAGGAGGATAAGAAATCTTTACCTTTCATTGGTGCAGCTGGAAATATTCTAGATAAACTTCTAGCTTATATAAAGCTAGAAAGAAAAGATGTTTACATTACTAATGTTTTAAAATGTAGACCTCCAGATAATGCAGATCCTACTGATGAACAGAAGAAAGAATGCATTAGCTATTTAACTAGACAGATCGAGGCTATTAAGCCAAAGGTTATCGTATGTCTAGGTAATCATGCTACTAAATCTGTGATGGAGCTATTCGGAAATGGCGACAACTTACAAACTATCAGTAAGATACATGGTGAATTGTTCGAACCAGATAAGATATTTAAAGAAACAAGTATACAATTTGGTGACTTAGCTATGGCTCAAGTAAAGATCATGCCACTATATCATCCTGCTGCTATGCTACACAATCCACTGTTGTCTCAAGTGTTAAGAGCTGATTTCAAAAAGCTCAAAGGAGTGATAGATAGTAATCAGTAACTCCTACTAAATATATGCTACTGCGTCTAAAGAGCCGCCGTCTGAGGCTAACCCTCAGCCGCCGTCTTTTATCCTTGTATGCATATATTTATCGTCGTTACTTAAGGAAAGTTATGACAAAGATTAATAAATCTCATCAGTATGCAATAGATTGCTTTAACAAAGCATGTCTAGAACAGATTGGTATAAAACCTATAGATGATAGTAGGATAATATTAAATTCTTCTGCGAATTTTATTGCCTATATAAAAACCTATACAAGGTTAGACCACACTGTTGATTGGCATAGAAAGTTTATTGATACGATGATAGAAACTAAAATAAAGACATTAAGTAAACAGATTAATCATATGTATGGTTCACATAGGAACTACATAGATTCAGTTAAGAAAAAAGCTAATCGTGTGACATACAATATAGTTAAAAAGTCTTAGTGTTTTACCGATCATTATGAGTAAAGTTAATACCAGTCTACAATCAGTGGACTTAAAAATTCTTAAAGAATTAATACCTTATTACTTTCATAACAGGATACCATTATATTTATGGGGTCGGCCAAGTACAGGCAAGACAAGTTCTATTAGACAATTTGCTAGAGAAGAAGCGAAACGTAGAGGACTTATATATTCAGAAGATCACTATGGTGAAAAGTATTTCACTATGAAAGTTATTACTCTATCCCAGTTTGATTCGCCAGATCTTAGAGGTATGCCTGAGATTAAGAAAACTCCGGGTGGTGGTAGCATAACTTCATTTGTTCCAACTGAAGAGCTACCTCGCGAAGGTCAAGGTATCATCTTCTTTGACGAGATGAACTTAGCGGATTAACTGTATGGTCCGCTTTAAACTTCTCCTGATTGACTTGGACTTCCACAGCTTAAGTGGATAACAGGGGGCAAGCAAGGTTAATACCTGTGCAGCCTGAACGACTGAGCGGAGAGGATCCTTTAACTAGGATATGCGACAGTCTGGTCTGCGACTATATATAAAATCGTAGAGACTAGCAGAGATGTCTAGTCCTTGATATATATTCTTAACTTATTAGAAAGAATTTCTACTAATAAATATGTAGCACAACATAGACTTGTAATGGAAAAGAAACTTAGGCGTAAGCTTAAGCAGTCAGAAGTTGTTCACCATCTAGATGGTAATAGAACTAATAACTCTGTATCTAATCTTAAATTATTCAAGTCACATAAAGAGCATGCTAAGTTTGAACAATCACTAGCATTATTTCTTAAGCAAATAATATGGGGTGATAGAAGTTCTAAACTTAAATAGCCATTAAAGAAGCTCTTTAATAAATATATATCAAAGTAACAACTCGGATACAACCAGGGCAGCATGCTATCAAATTATTCTTGAAGGTAGGTATGGTTCTTTAGCTGAAGTAAGAAACAAACATGGTAAGAGTGCATTCTGGAGAGTGGCTGCGAGTAACACAGAGAATGATTTTTGTAATGTTAATGTATCATCTCTTGCTTTGCTTAGAAGATTCAGTCATCTAGAAGTTACAATGGGTATCAATCAAGCTATTGATTACTTTGTTAATATCGGGTTAGATTCAAGAATAATAGCCTTCTTGAAGAACTCACCAGAAGAACTATTCCCTCAGAAATGGGATGAGAAACTAATGGATAATAAAGCTAATCCTTTCCCATCGTCTTGGGAAAATCTTGGACATATGATTACTAATTTGCAAGCGCCGAAGAACGGTAGTGATAAATCCTATTTGGATTCTATCTTTCATCTTGCTGCTTCATGTGTAGGAGCACCTGTTGGTTCTAAGTTTGTTGACTTTTGTAGAATGGTCGACAAGTTAGACATGGAAGAAATACTTAGAGAACCGAAGAAGAATATAGATAAGATAAATCAGAGTCAAGATCGTGCATCTTTACTATATGCTGTTATATTTTCTATAGGACAGAGATGGATACGTGCTGATAAGAAAGTAACTCCAGCTAAGGTGATTGAGATAGCTCAGAACTTGCCGGCTGAGTTTGGTACAAGTTTTGTACAGCATACACTCAGCTCAAGGTCTAATAAATTAGCACAAGAAAAAGGATTTGAAAAACTTTTAACTAAGTTTGGCAAATACTTTGATGTATAAACTTATGTCTAATTATGATAAAGAAATTATTGATAAAGAGCAGAAGATAAAAGAAAAACTTGAAGCTGAAAAGCTACAATATGAAGTTATTGTATATCAAGTTGAAATAGGAATGTATAAAGTTATTACTGAGGATAAGAAAACTGCTTTCGAAATATGGAGATTGCTAGCTGATAAATGTTTTAATCTAGAACAATTAAGAAATGAGTATGAGGCACCGAATTTCAGATATAGAAAGCCTATAACAGTTAAGTTAGTTGCTGAAAAATTAGATATTTGGAAAGATTATGAATCTGCTCAACGTGCACATGCTGCGTATACAGCTATTAAAGAGAGCACTCACAAAGTAGGAAGAAAAAAAGAAAAAGACTTACCATTCTAACTAATAGCTTGTGCAATACAAGCCGTATCATCGTAAGGTGTGCGTAAAAAAATAAATATATTATTATAGAAGAAAGAATAACCAAAGCTAAGATTTGGTTACTTACTAAAAAGCCTTGGTTCGGACAGCTGTCATGCTATATCAATATGATAGAGAATAAACAGATCCCTTCTGCGGGGATAAACCTTAAAGGTAATCTCTATTATAATCCTGAATGGTGTGACAAGTTGAATGACAAACAACTGAGAGGATTACTTTGCCATGAAATATTACACTTGGCTCTTCAACACATACCAAGATGTGCTGAACGTAATCAATTGCTATGGAATATTGTCTGTGATCTCAAAGTTAACATTGAGATTGAGCATGACTCTGACATACAATTACCACCTAAAGCTATTGTGCCTGACCAGTATGGTGATTCTTATTCATTCTCTGGAGGAAAGATAACTAATGTTAGTGAGAAGTCTGCAGAAAATTGTTATACTATCATACGTAAGCTAATGAAGAAACCACCTGAAAGTCATAAGGATCTTATAATAGGTGGACCAGGAAGTGATGGCAAGTCAGATAAAGATCTAGAGAAAATTGGAATTAAACCAGTGAATGCTAAAGAAGCAGGCGTTCTAGCTCGCGGTTGGCAGTCCCGAGTATATAGTGCTAGCCAAACTGCTAAAGGCGACATGCCTGCTGGAGTAGCTCGTGAACTATTTAAGTTAGAACATTCTGAAATAGCATGGAATCAAATTATGAAGCAGCGTCTTCGTAAACTGTCAGTGAAACATACCTGGAAGAAACCAAGTAAGAGATACTTACCCTTTTACTTTCCCGGTAGAGCTAAGAACGAGGGTATAAAGATAGTCGCCGCGATAGATACATCTGGTTCCATGAGTCAAGAAGACATCTCTAAAGCTGTATCAGAATTGTATGGGCTAATGCGGACCTTTCAATTTCTTGAACTGTGGATCACAGATTGTGATGCTGAAGTATACAATGCTAAGAAGGTTAGACAAACAGATCTGGCTAGCCTTCTGTTAAAAGGTGGTGGTGGTACAGATTTTAGACCAGTCTTTAATTGGATAAAGAAAGAACATAGAGATGATATAGATTCTCTGTGTTTCTTTACTGATCTATACGGTGACTTCCCAAGCAAGAAACCTCCGTACGAAACATTCTGGATTACAGATACACAAGACTATAAGGTGCCGTTCGGAAGAAAGCTGTTGTTAGGACAGAATAATTAATTAGTTAAATCATTGTGCTCCTTAGTTATTATGGGGACGTGAAGTTAAGATGGATAAGTATTGGCTTTGAGTCAAGTTCCGCTGATTGTCATGTCCCTAGTCTATAGCTAAGGAGCTTTTGATTTTTAAATTATTATGGCATTACTTAAAAAGTTAAAGGACATACGTAACACAAAGCAGAATTACTTTATATTACAGCGTAATTTCTTTGGTCAGTTGTCAAAAACATACCCGTATCTAATGAATCACAACATGGCACTGATAGCTAATCGTCTTGAATATGAATTACATAACATGTTATGTTGTTCACTTAAATATAAGTCTATTAAGATTGGTATACCAGCTGCTGATGTCTATAATGGTAGTCAACGAAGCAAGATAGTTGTACAACGTGGATGTCTTGGTATGTATTATCATGGTTCTAGTAGAGATCATAGTGATATTCATTATCTTAAGAAACGTTATTATCTTAATGATAAGGATGATCTTTGGTCTAGATATGTTAGAGAAAATAGTAATGGTCTTAAAGTTAAAGAAGATCACGCAATGGTTGGGCTATCAGCATTGAAAAAAGAAGTAAAAAACATTATACCAGAAAAGTTAGACTTTTATTTTAAAGCTCTACGTGAAGTCATGGCATATAAAAATAAGTTACTTGAATATGTTAACGACAATGATCGTAATTATTATAGGCATTTCAACATTGATGCTTTGCATTTCAATATAAAAGAGAAATCATTTAATGTTGCTCTCATTAATAATAGCGATGATGATGATGAGAATAGCAATTATGATTATG
>Ga0222640_1000508_pt1 | contig 11863 bp, 16 predicted proteins | sample AntAcemetagen187_FD_181144 | JGI IMG/M metagenome (GOLD analysis project Ga0222640, IMG submission 181144) | Saline water microbial communities from Ace Lake, Antarctica - #187 | ecosystem: Environmental > Aquatic > Non-marine Saline and Alkaline > Saline | place: Antarctica: Ace Lake... | reverse complement strand
AGAAGCAGCCGTTCCCCCAACCACAGCTGCCGTTTCAACACCAGTAGTAATGTTTGGAAACACAACAAACTCATCATCACTTTTCAATACAAGATTGGCTAGACTTTTCTTATTTGTAAGCAAAACACCATTGAGCCTTACCGCCAACTCGTTACTCTGTAAAAACCCCTTACATGTTGGGTTAACAACAAGGAACTTGCCCAAAAAAGCCTTAAGGTCTAATTCTTGGCTATAAAATACAACTTTATCTTCAGGTACTAATGGGTTTTTAATTAATGTTAGTCTTGGCATAACCTGTAAAATCCCTCTATCCTACGCTTCCAAACATTGTTGTTTAAATCTATCAAGTGAGAACCCCTGCTTGCAGCAGTCAAGGCTAGGTTTGGTGGTTCTATAATAACCATAGCGTGGTTCGGTATCTTCGTTTTAATGTCAGTAAAAATCAAAGCAATATCATGTTTCGTTGGTGAATCAACTCTTTCAAAATGAAAGTCTTTATAGTTGTCTACAAAATAGTTCTCGCCTTTTTTTGACCAGTCAGTTTCATACCACCAGTCCTGTAGTTCTACTCCAAGCACCTCTTTATAATAAAGCATAGGTAAACCCCAACAGTCAATACCGTTAACGTCACGACCGTGGTGTTTAAATGGTAGTCCTATATATTTTTCGTATGATTTCTTTTTCATTACAGCGTTGGGAACCCACCAAATCTAAGTATATTATTATGTGCTAGGCATCCGTTTGAACCGTTTAACGTGTGGTCACAGGTATCCGCACTGACGAGAGGGAAGCTTTTTGTTACAACACCAAGTATGTTTGTTCGTGCAAAATAATCATCCGTTGATAGGTCGCCAACAGAACCGTCCGTATACGCCCAGCCACATTCGTCACTCTTAAACCTGAACCTGCAAAAATCAATATTGTAAGAACATCCCGGAAGTTGTACGTCTACGATGTTGTGCTTACTCTCAAGCAAGAATTGTATCTGTGCGTTGTTAATTGACACCGAGTCTATGTAGGCTGAATCCTTTATGCAATATTCTTTTCCTTGGTCTAGCGTACCCTCAAACACCCTTAAGTGATACACCCTGTTACCCTGTATTCCACCAGCAAGCAATACAGCATTAACTATTACCTTGTTAACGGATGATAGCGTTATGTCTAGGGTCATAACCTCACCCTTGGCGTTTGTACCCATGGGCACAATAGTCATCGGGAACGGCACATAGGTCATGGCAACGTCAGCACCGTAGGACTGGTCTGGGATATAAAAACTAACAGGGTCTACTTTGCTGGCAAGGAATAAGTTCTTTGATATTCTAATTTTATCTGGTACTGCTCCGGGCTCATTGTCAAGAGGCACATCAAAAGTAAAGATTCCAGTAGTGGAGTTATAGGTTGACACCTTTCTCATGGCACCAACATTAGCACCACTATCAAACGAAAGACACCAACAGAATCCATCACCGCTTGAATAATAATCATAACCGTTAGCTACCGTTGAAGCATTTAATATTACCCTTACGGTTTCTGAAACCTTTACCGCTGTTTTGGTAGAAGTAGATTCTAGGTACGACATGTATACGTATGAAGCCTCAACAACAGCTAGGTTAATCAGCCGATACTGTCGTTTGTTTTTTTGTTTAAAGAAATCTAATGGTGCCTCTCTTGGCATAACTAACCTCCAAAGTCTGAAAGATATAACTCTGATAAATCTTCTACAAAGTCTATTGTGTACCCCACGCTATAAGGTATGTCTTTTATGTACGCTAAATCTGGTGTTGCAAAATAAACGATATAGGCTTTCTGAACATACGTCCCAATTCCATAGTTGTTGTCGAACGTGCTGTCAACGGTCACCGTCCATTCACCACCGCTTTCTGACCAATCTGTTATGCGTCTTATTTCGTGTGTGGGCGATACTTCAAAGTCCCTTGGGAACCTGTGACAAAAATAAACGTAATTGCCGGGTTCTAGTGTTGTCTTTGAGAATCCCATGTACGATGGATTTTTATATAAAGTAAAGGTATTGTCAACAGTTGTAACCGCATCCTGTAGCTTTGCTTCCAGCCTCCACGATGGTAAAAAGAAGTTATCGTAAGAACCCTGCCTTGCATTAAAGAAAGCCTGTATCTCGTCTCTTAATGTTTCTGATTCGCTTGGTAGCAACAGCTTGTCGTTGTATGAGAAAGAAAAATATTGTTTCTCTCTCTCAGATATTAAACCACGCTGTCCAGCCATGTTCTCAAACTCAGAATGAACAACGTTGAAAACAGTACCGCCCTTTGTGTCTAACATTATTGGTTGGTAATGAAATATTTCTGTACTCATTATTGACCACTCCTTATAACACCGTTATGCTGTTTGTTAGATGTGATTGTATTTACCATAATAGTCCTTGCTCCCCTGTTACTTAACAACTTGTTGAACGAGACTGCATCTACAGCGTTAATTTTAAAAGTATTTGTAGTTGTTGTGCTACTACCGCCAGCACCACCCCCACGGGTCATTAATGGTGCTACCATGTTGCCGATAGGGTTGTTTACCTTGTTCGTTACTATGTTGCTTGATATGCTACTTACCGAACTTCCAACCTTAGATATTGGTTCACTGAACCCAAGCTGACCAAGACCAGCCTGTGCAAATTTGTTTATAAAGCTACCACCGCTTGACCATCCACCAGTTGCACCGAGTAGAGCTTTCAACATAAGAACCTTTGCTATCAAGGCTATCATGTCTTGAATCATACGTTGAGCCATGGTCTGAAATCTATCAGCCATACTGTCTGCGCCAGACGCTATCTCTCCAAAACCATTTGCGATGTTATCAACAAGGGAGTTACCAACATCAACAAACATCCTGTCCCAATCCTGAAACGTTTCCTTGGCTTTCACATCAACCTTATCAAAGCTTATAATAGCTTTATCAGCCTGATTAACTATGGCGTTCATAAAGGTTAGGTCTGCTTCCGTGAGCGTTGTATTCACCGATATTAGCCTCTTAAATTCTTCGTACAGCTCAGTTATCTTTGCCTTCGTAGCAACAGCATCTTCTCTTAGTGTTGCAATTGCACTCTTGTCTCTGTCTTTTAGCTTGGGTACCATAAGCTTATCAAGTTCTATTTTAATAGACCTTAGCTTTTCCTTTAACATGGTAAGTTCGTCACTACTTAAGACTTTTGAATATTCAAGAGCAGACTTTTGCATTACCCGAAGCTTCATTGCCTCAATTTCTTTTCTCCACTCAACCTCAGCTATGCCGTCTAGCTTTGATTGCGCCTGTATTTGTTTTGCTCTTCTGTTAATTTCAGATTCAGTGGAGTCACGAATTGCCCTAAGTTTACCTATCTCGCCTTGGTCTTTTGCTAAACTCTTGGCATATCCAAACGCTTTGGGTTGACTTAGTTTTTTGAATCTTGCGTTTGCCTCATCGTTCTTCTTTCGTGTGGCCTCAAGGTCTTTTTCGGTCTGTAGTACTTTTAGCATTTCTGCTTGAAGGTACTTATATTGGTCGGCATTTAACTTAATTTTATTGGCATCTAAATAGTCATCAATAGTGGTACCCTTAACTGCCTTCTGAACAATTCTTATATATTCAGCCATTTGTTGGAACCAAGCCCTGTTTTCCTCAACCTCTTTTGCATATAGATTTGTTTTCTCACCAGTTTCTACAAGGCTATCCCCAAGTGAAGTAACCCCAGCTGCTGTTGCTTTAGCAGCACTAGACATGGATTTCAACGTAGTAATAGCAGCGTGAAGGGGGGTGTCTGCCCTAATATCGCTCATATCTATACCATCAATCATGGCAATTGTTTCTTTACTTAGACTCGATATTCCAGATGCAGTAGCCTTTAATAGTGCAGGGTAGACACTCAAAACCTTCTTGTATGTGTCAATATACCACTTACCAGATTTCATTGCTATATTTAAAAGACCACCAGATATGGCTGCTTCTCTCTCTGCCTTTGCAAAATTCCTAGTTGCCTCAGCAAGCTTTTTAAATGCCTCTGCGTTTTTCTCGGCACCCAACTTCTCTACAACCTCTAGGTTTTTACCAAGAGCCTCTGCCGAATCGTCAATTTCTGGAGCAAGTTCTTTATGGTCTGTCTTTAGCCTTTGGAGCAGGGCAGAGTATTCTTCTATTGCTATGGATGCATCTGCGCCACCTAGTTTTTCTTGGATGGCCCTCAATGCACCAGCGTAAGACTCTAGTGATATAGCGGAACCATGTGCCTCTTGTGCTTGTATGGCCAACGCATCGTTCGCCCTACCTGTTGCCGTTAACAGTTTATAAGTTGCAACAGTAACCGTGCCTATCGCAATAGCCAACAACCCCCAACCACCCGTGCCCAACACTGACAAGCCTCTTGCAGCCATGATTGACTTGAAAAACTGTGTTACTGCCAAAGCTTGAGCTGCTTTTGTGAGGGCTTGTATAGCCTTAACCGTACCCCATATAGCACCGCTTAAGATCCCCGCCTGTATTACTGCGGAACCCAACCCACTCTTAGCTAGGTCTGCCATTACCCCAACCAACACCTTTGCTATTTTAACAATAACTTCCATGGCTGTTTTAAGGCCACCCTCGCCAAGAGCAACAAATAACAGCCCCCACTTATCCTTGAGATTCTTTATCGAAACCTCAAGTCCCTTAAACTGGATACCCGCCATCTTTGCTGCCGTACCAACTGCGAATGTTTTCTTTAGTGCCTCATTAAATTTTCCAGATTGGAATTCTTTAACAAGTATAGCAACTGCTTGAGAGCCACGGAGACCAAACAGTGTAAAGGCTTTAGCCATGTCAACGGTTCCACTTTCCGCATCAAACAGAACGGCTGTTATGTTCCTTAATACTTGTTCATAGCTCTGTGTCTGGTCAATAGTAAGGCTTTCCAACGCAACACCAGCAGAGACATATGCATCCCTAAGTTTCTCGTTGGGTGCGATAAGACGCTTTAATACCTGCCTGAAACCAGTACCAATCGTACTAGCCCTAAGACCATTGTTCGCCAACACCATCATTGATGCAGCTGTCTGTTCAACAGACAACCCAGCCTGAGCAGAAGCAGCACCTGCAAAGTTGAAAGCAATCCTTAATTTATCTACGGTAAGTTTTGATTTATTAACAGCGTTTGCCATAACATCGGCAGCCCTGCCAGATTCAAGAGCATTTAAACCAAAAGCCCTAAGTGTGGTTGTTAGAAGGTCGGAAACTGTAGTCAGACTTGTAAGCGTACCCGTTGCTAGGTCTGCAACAGCACTCATTGTCTGTACTGCTTCGGTGGCATCGAAACCAGCCTGTGTTATTGTTACCATTCCCTGCCCAATCTCACGGGTAGAGAACTTTGTGGTATTGGCAACATCCTTTATCTTTAAACCCATAATTTCAAGTTCTAAGGTTGTTGCACCACTGATAGCCTCAAGGTTCTTTAGTGCTTGGTCATACTGTATAATCTCTGACAGACCAGCCCTCAAAGCTTGGGTGACACCCATAATTACGGTACCCGCAGCACCATACATTAGCACGGTTTTAAACGCACCACCGAGGTTTGTCATTGCACCGCCATATTTTCGTATCGGAGCTGTGCCTTGCCTTGTAGCATTATTAAACTGCTTTACTTTTGCAGCAGCCCTTGTGGTCTTGTTTCCCGTCTTCGTAAATTCATTGCCAACACCACGAACCAATCGTTTCATGGTAACCAGATGCCTCTTATACGAGGGGTCTAACTTACCCTTAAACAATGTACCAAGAATTAATGTCTGTTCTGCCATGCCTTAACTGCCTTTCAACTTATTGCCTGCCCACTTCTTATGCATACCCATCATCTTATCCGTTAGTTCCTGCTTCTCTTTGTCTGATAGGTCTTCGTTCTCTGCTGGGTCACCAAACATAAACTCTCCCGGTACCGTAACTTCGCCCTTGTTGGTATTGATGGTCTGTTGTTTCCCAATTTCCTTGTCTAAATCAATACCCTGTAATCCAGCTTGGAACTTCATGTTTTCGTATTCTTCTTCTTGTGCTCTATTGTAGAAGAATAACATCTGATTCTTTGTTACTCCTCCTTCAGACCATCGCTTTCTGTAGAAGTCTTCAATTCTGTATCCTCCGTAGTATCTAATGACTGTTCTAACTGCGTCTGCTGTGGAAACAGCCTTCCCAGCGTTTGTGCGAGAAGGCCCTTTAAGTTTTTTTCAAATGGGTTGAAGAAGTTCTCTTCGTATATTATTTTAACAATCGCACTCGCTTGCATTGTAGTCATTTCACGCAACATCTTGTCTACTTCATCCTTCTTTACTTCCAACACTAGTAAAAGAACTTTTGCAATGTTGTTCTTTATCGTGTTAACTATAAACGTACCTACTGTAATCTCTGTTCCACCCTCTGGATTGCGCTTCATGTATTCTTTTAAATCTGCCTCTACCAAGGTAATTATCTGGTTCAAATCATACATTGATAGTGGTAGTATCTCGATGGGTCTCAAACTACGAATGCCGATATCGACACTCGCAATCTGAGGGTTCATCGTTTTGTTCTCTGCTTCTGGGGTTAATTTATCTTCCATTTTAATGCCTTTCTTAAATAAGATTGTTAGTGTCTATTCCCAGTAAATCCTACCGAGAGGGCCATCGTCCCATGCAGTATCACCGTCAGTAATTGAACTGTCTGCCGGAGTAGCTGTAAAGGTAACGGGTACAGAAGAAGCTTCTTCTAGCTGGCTGTCTTCTTCAACAGTTGAAGTAACCTGTGCTCTTGGGAATATGATATACATCTTGTTGGTACCATTTGGATATGTGTAGTGTGCTTCCATCCTGAGAAATTCAGGTGTTACCCTTGCGCCTAGATTAATCTCACCAGAATGTTCTTCGGTATAACCAGAGGTAGCGTCTAATCCATATATTAACGCCCAGTTCTTTGGTGTCATTTCTCTGATGCCACATTCAAGCATAGCACTTTCCCTAAGGGGGAAATACGCATCTGTCATAAGAGGAAAGCCAGATTCCAGTTTATAGAATTCTGTATCTCCTGTGTACTTGGTACTTGCTAAGGTACCGATTGAATCACTAGCAATACCCGCAACATTTCTGTCGGAGATATTGTCAGCGGAGTCTAAGACTCTGATTTGCGCCAAACCTAGTTTTACGGTTGACGAATCGTTGGTTGTTGGGCCTGTTCTTGACATAACTTAATCCTTTCTGTTCGTGTTTGGTTTATTACCCAGAGCTTCGCATTACGCAATTGTAAGTCTTCGCCAAGCGATTATTCTTCAACATTTGGAAGGTAATTTAGTCTGTTAATATGCTTACATTTTCTGCTTAAGCACTTAATTTCTATGTTACCTTTTATTATAATTTCAACGGCTGGTGCCATGTCCAACGAATGTTTAGAACTCTTGCCATAAAGGAATCTAAACAATCCATTCGGCAATCTCTCTATCAGCCTTTTCCCACACTTCTCACAGTTAATAAATATTTTGTCACTCATTTCATCTCCTAGACGTTTGCTGGCCATCGTAAACTAACCGTTAATATTTTGAACTTGGTTTTATCCGCACCCTCAATGTCATCACTTTCAATAATGTCTGTTACTATAAGAGCACCAAGCAGTACCCAGTCTGTTCCCTTTGGTTTGCTTTGGTAAAACGGTATCCTTCTCAGTCTGTCTGTTTGTGTGGTGTCCACAAGGTACTGATAAACCGTATCGGTAAGCTGAGACAACTTAAACCCCTCGGCATCCTTACGTGTGTTACAGTATATGTCCAGCACTAAAGATGAAACGATATCTCTTGTCTTGCTCCCCATTGATATAGACACCCACTGGTCAATGGACTTATTCTGTGTGGCGGGTGTACCTAAATTCTTGTCAAACATCCTAAGTGCTATTCCGTGTGTCTTGTATATGTTGTCAACAAAATACTTCTTAAGGCTGTCACGTAAGTTTGATTCTCTTGCTGTTGGGTCAAGTCCCATATTATGCCTCTTTTATTATTTTCTCTATATTGCTTGCTTCATCAATAAACTTGTTTCTTTTAAGACCGTTAAAAAAACCGCTAAACAAATAAAGCTCAAGTATGTCTGATACAATCTTCCAATAGTTCTGAACTAACATTAATTTGTCTTTAACCTTTTCAGGCTCATCACCTTCAAGTCTAGCCCTTATTGCAATATTCATAAGCCTAGACCACTTGCCCCACTTGATACTGTATCTTGATAGTTTAGCGTCTTTGTGGTCTGCAAAGTTTTCTTTTATTATCTTAACTAGTTCAACTGGCGACATTTTTTCATAGTTGATTGTGTTCATTGTTATCTCCAAAAAAGTTTAATCTTTTTCATTGCTTTTTTACCAATTTCCTTAAACTCTTTAGCATAGTAATCATCTGTTGTTAAGCCAAACATGTGCCGACCACCCTTGATTTTATTTTCAACCGCAAGACCATATTCTGTTATGTCGTCACCCTGAGAGTTTGTCGTTCCCGGCATCACACCACCAACCCAACCCTTAAGCTTACCTTTTTTATATTTAAATGATTTTAAACTCATCAGAAGGTCAGTAGACATCCTCCAAAAACCAGCAGCCAAACCAAGTCTTGCTTTCTTTTCCGCATACTTAGTATCAAGAGCTCTAAACGAACTTGCATATTTTTGTGTCGTAATATTCTTCGAGACAAGATTTCTGAATAGCACTGAGTTTATATACGGTGTATCTTCCTCGATAACCTTCTTAGATTTAGATGCAAGAGTATCTAACATTGCAAAATATTGTGTTATGTTCTTAGGTGCTGACATTATTTAATACCCATCCGTTTAATATTGTGTCAAACACAAGACCTTCTTCGTCATCCACATTAAGATGCTTATCGCTTAAAATTACACCTTCCCTGAAAAACCTTGGCCCCTTTGAAGCTGGTTTAGAATTATCATCGTTACCCCTGTAGGCTATCAACACATCAGCTTTTGACTGCTCAAAGAAAACAGGTAGTGCCTCAAGTAGTTCTTCTTGTATTGTCTCGTTGTCATATATAACCCCGTACCACTCAGATTCTTTTTCTATACGGTTTATTTCTGACATATTGTCTACCGAATACATGCGGTGAATCCTGCCATTAAAAGACGTTACCGCCCTTACAAAGTCAGAGTTCGGTTGGTGTACGCCTATAACAAAAAGGTCTAGCATCGGTTTTCCTCCTTATTAGTTTTTTCGTGGTTCATCTTTCCACGTTGTATTAACTGTTGTTCAATGTAGTGCGAGTCCTTTATGGCACCACAGTTTTTGCAGGTGTATTTTCCACCAGACAACTGAACCGTGTCTTCAATCTCTGTACCGCATTTGTTGCATATCCAATGTAATTTAGAGTTCATTGTAGTAACTCCTTCTTTTTATAGTCACCCTCAAGCTGGTCTCTAAGTTCTATTATTCTGTCTGTTGACAAGTCTTTGGTTCTTGTCATGGGTTTGTATTCCCCCGGTGTACCTCTGTACCACATGGGATTACCGTTATACTTAAAGTCTATATCATATTTTTCTGGGTTGTTAAAAATATCAGAACCCGGAAGAGGTTGAAACATTGAAACACCAATGTCATCTGGTTGAGCAGTCTCTATCCATTTCGCAGTATCTTTTACTGTCTCTTCACTTTCACCCGGAAGCCCAACAATCAAGAAAGCCTTTGACCCAACACCAACTTCTCTAAGATTAATTATTGATTGAGTGTTTACGTCTACAGTGCTACCCTTCATGTTCTTCTTTAATATATAATCAGAACCACTTTCAATTCCAATACCAACGTCTACAACACCCATCTTAGCCAAGTCTCTACAGACATGTATGTCGTTTAACAGGTCTGCTCTGCAAAAACATCTAAACTTATAACCCTTGTCTTTAAGTGCTTCTGCCATTTCAAATAGCCTAACCTTGTCTACTGCTATAGTATCATCGTATATTGAGAAAGCAGTGTATCCGTATTTTGAATTGACATACTCTATCTCATCTAATGTTCTCTTCGCAGACTGTATGCTAAACTTTTGACTTACCTTACTACAATATGAGCACCGAAAAGGACAACCACGGGAAGCAATAATCGGTGTGGCTGGTATCCCCCCAATCTCCTGATAGTATTTGCTGATAGGCAAACAGTCTCTGTCTGGATAAGGGAAATCGTCTATATCTATATCTGCAAGTATGGCTATATCTGTACCCTGCACCTCACCAATCTTATTAAACAATGAAACCTCTCCGTACCCTGCAATAACACAGTCTATACCGTGCTCCCTACATTCATCTGGCATGTGAGTAGGATGAGGGCCACCAGCAATTACATACTTGCCCTGTTCTTTATAATGCTTGGCCAACTTAAAAGCTTCGTCTCGCTGTGGAGTGGTAAATGACAGACCTATAATGTCTGCTTCTGCCATGTCTGGTGTGTGTCCTAATGCCATATCTAAGCACTGCACTTTCATACCGTGCTGTTTCAAAAAAGCACTCAGGTACATTATCCCCAGAGGAGGGAACATTATCTCGTTTAAAAGAAACTGGCTCCTCGGAAATACTAACGTAATGTCTGGTTTCATAATATTTTCCTCTATTCCGTTAACGGATTGTTGTTCGTTTAACTACTTTCTGTTCCAAATATCTGGAAATGTTTTCTTGACATATGATAAACTATTTACTAGTCCTTCTGGTTTTCCAAAAACCTCATTTATCGCCCTCTTTACTCCCTCCACATTTGAATCATGAAAACAAAAGTAACCACCAATTTTAAGTCTTTCCCACCAACATATAATGTCTGACAACACTGCTTCGTATGTATGCAGTCCGTCTATGAAAACCAAGTCAACGCTGTCTTTATCAATATTTCTACATGCATGAGGAGAAGCACAAGTCCAAATTTTAACATTACCACCAGCTGTGTTTTCTTTAAATTCATCTAATGTAGTATATTCTAATGCTTGGCATTGACCGTTAGGTTTAGAACGAAAATAATCTACAGCATGAACCATTTTTGCTACTTCTAACAATGCACACGTAGACTTTCCTTTAAAGCTCCCCACCTCTACACACACCTTGCCTTTAGCAAGTTCCTGTATTTTGATTACTTCGGTATGCTTAAACCATCCTTCAACGTCTCTCCAGTTTTTCATAATCCCCTTCTTAATCCTTCTCTGTACATCGTACTAACATCGGGCGGGTTCGGGCCCAAAAAATCATTTCCAACTATCTCAAATTCAATTGTATCTTTCCACCAAAAGCAAAGAGCAGACCCGTGAGTACCTTCCCACTCTAAACCTTCAAGATGTTCAATGAGTGGAATCTTGGGATACAACACAAGCACATTATCAATCATATTCATTATCCAACGATGTCCAGAATATCCCATGATGTAAGACTTTAATCCCCTGCGTTTCATTTCATCCTTGTCTGGTTTTTCACAACCCCACGTTAATTCATGATATTTACTTGGAACATCTATATAACCTTCCTTGGCAATCAATGGAAGCATCCGTAAGGGAAGAGGTGGGTTTCGTATATCTTCTAGTGTCTGTGTGCATATAGCAAAATCAAATTTCCCGTTTTCTTTAACATGTTTAATTACAGCAAGCCAACCCTCTTCGTCACTAATATTAGAATTGAAAATAAGTTTTTTACTATCAGGTATTCTCCAATCAGCGTTCATGTCAACGTAAGAAGTTGCAAATTCATCAGCCCAAGGGCCACCTGCCCCACCTACGTCAACAACTGAAAACGATTTGTCCTTAAGAAACTCTAATACTTTCTTCCTTTCGTTGTGTTCACCACCAATAGTTGCTTTATGTATCATGGTTTATACCCTCCATCGTGAAGGTCACACGGGCCCTGAACTCCACCACATT
>Ga0222640_1000506_pt1 | contig 11891 bp, 14 predicted proteins | sample AntAcemetagen187_FD_181144 | JGI IMG/M metagenome (GOLD analysis project Ga0222640, IMG submission 181144) | Saline water microbial communities from Ace Lake, Antarctica - #187 | ecosystem: Environmental > Aquatic > Non-marine Saline and Alkaline > Saline | place: Antarctica: Ace Lake... | reverse complement strand
ACCTGTAGCAAAAAATAAAAGCATACCCAATCCCAAAAATTTTATTCCATGAAATTTGCTTGTCTTTTCTGTTTTTGAATGTTTTTCTATTCTCTTAAGCGGTTTCTTTTTTTTGTGTTTTGACCAGGAGCCTCTTGTAAACATCACCAATCCCAATGTTGTTAACACAACACCCCCTACAATATTACCGATTGGTTTCCCATTAACTACAATGTATTTTTCCATTAATAAACCTGCAAAAATAGAAACTCCCAACGCGATTAGAGTGCCAAGAATGATTCCCAAAGAAATTAATATCTTATAACTTTTTTTTCGGTTTTCTAAATATGAACCAGCATATGCGACCGTATCATCTATGCCTGTCGCAAAAAAAGCTGCGAATCCTAGAATCATAAGGATAATTGTTGGTATCATTTCTCTTTTAAATTTAAGAACAAAGTTCTTTTTAAAATTTATGTCTTGTTGGGGGTTATGCTAGGTTTTTATCCGTTTCTTTTTCGATTATAGATTCATTAGTTTCCTCTAACCCAAATAATGAAAAGATAAAATCAAAGAATCGAAGAACTACTTCTAAGAGAACAATAAATAATAAGTAAATTAAGATTTTGTTAAAATAACTAGGTATCGCTGCAAAATGACTTAAGATTCTTTCGAAATTGAATGAACTTTGATTAAGCAATGAAACTGCTAAGAGAGTGAATGGTAAAAGTTTTGCGAGGTCTTTTGCGAGGTCTTCTTTGTAATAGCAAGACAATCGGATTGTTGCGACGATTACTGCTGCGACTGTTAAAAGGGTACCTACTTCTAAACTATCTGTTAGTAAGATTAAAAATAAAGTGAATATTGCAAACCAGAAGAAAATCATAAATGGTAAAATGATGATATATTCTAAGAAATAAAAACCTCCCGCGAAAACTTTTGTGAAGAATGGATGCTCTGTTTTATTATATTGATTTAAGTCTAAGCCGAAAATATTTTTTTTTGCTACAAATCTATAGAATTTCCAAACGAAAAAAGAGTAAAGGAAAACTAAAAGGATAAGGAAAAATAAATTCACGAAATTTTGTGCCCACGTCGGAAGCGAAGTAATAAATAAGTTGTAACCTTCTACAATTGAGCTCGTAACATTTCCCACCTCTGCCATTAATTCATTTAGGCGTTATTGTTTTTAAAAGTGTCGCTAATAAGATTTAAATATAATGTTTCTTTATTTGGTTTATGATTGATATAAAACTTATAAGAGAAAATTCTGAATTAGTTAAAGAGAATATAAAGAAAAAATTTCAGGAGGAAAAACTTCCTTTGGTTGATGAAGTAAAAAAATTGGACGGAGAGTGGAGGAAATTAAAATACAAGGAAGATAAATTAAGGGGTGAAAGAAATATTGTTTCTAAAAAGATTAGTGAGTTGAAAAAAGCAAAGAAAAAAGCAAATAAAGAGTTAGCAGAAGCAAAAGCGATTCCCGGAAAAATTGCGAAATTAGAAGAGAAGCGGAGAAAGTTGGAAATTAAGATTGGGGAAATTATGTTTAAGATTCCGAACATGATTCATGAGAGCGTTCCGATTGGAAAAGATGAAAATGAAAATGTGGAAATTAAGAGAATCGGAAAACCAGTTGTTCCGGATTATAAAATTCTTAATCATGTAGAATTAGCGGAAAAAATTGGGGGAGTAGATTTTGAATCTGCGAGAGAAACTTCTGGAAATGGATTTTATTTTTTGACAGGGGATTTAGCGATTTTGCATTCAGCCATGCTTGCTTTTGCTAGGGATTATATGATACAAAAAGACTTTACATATGTGATTCCTCCTTTTATGATTCGAAGTGCAGTGGTTGATGGAGTTATGAGTTTTGCCGAGAGAGATGGAATGATGTACAAGATTGAAGGAGAGGATTTGTATCTTATTGGAACGAGTGAGCATTCTATGATTGGACGATTTATTGATAAAACTCTTAAGGGTCATGTGTTGCCGATTACTCTCACGAGTTATTCGCCTTGTTTTAGAAAAGAGATTGGAAGTCATGGTGTTGAAGAAAAAGGATTTTTCAGATTACATCAATTTGAAAAACAAGAGATGGTGGTGATTTGTGAACCAGAAGATTCTTACAAATGGTATAAAAAAATGCTTCAGCATACTGTTGATGTTTTTAGGGCGTTGGATATTCCTGTTAGAATTTTAGAATGTTGTTCGGGAGATTTGGCGGATTTGAAAGCTAAAAGTTGTGATGTTGAGGCGTGGAGTCCAAGGCAAAAGAAATATTGGGAAGCAGGAAGTTTGGCAAATATGGAAGAAGCACAGGCAAGGAGATTAAATATTAAAATTGAAAATAGAGGGAAGACGTATTTTGCACACACATTGAATAATACAGTGTTAGCATCTCCTAGAGCTTTAATCGCGTTAATAGAGAATAACCAGCAGAAAGATGGAAGTATTAAAATTCCGAAAGTTCTGCAACCTTATATGCATGGAAAGAAAAAAATTGAAATCAAAAAGTAAGTGGGATAAGTGGCTTTTATTGACGTGGAAAAAAGCATGGATAATGGTTGTTGCAGGATTTGTTTCTATTATGTTACATAATTTAATTTATGGTTTGTTTAAGGGTTGGTTTGATGCGCGAGGAGGAGATGAAGCTTTTTTCTTTATTTTAGTTGTTATTGTAATTCCTGCATATTTTATTCTTTGTGTGGTTTATAGTCTTGTTCAATTGATTAGACATAAGTGAGAAAATTTATAAACTCATTCTAACAAAATCTATTATGCCTACGTGGTCTAATGGCTATGACATGTCCCTGTCGCGGATATAACCCGGGTTCGATTCCCGGCGTGGGCGTAAAGCTTTTATATATCTTTTTCTTAATTAGATTAAGAGGAGGTAAAAAGAGATGATAAAAATTTGGAAAAAAGCACTTAAAAAATTAGATATTTGGGATATTGGTTTAGTCAAGTTTGCAATAATAGCATTAACATTGTTTGTAATAATAATTTGGCCAGCAGCAATGGATTGGGTTCATACAGTTAATCCTTGGTATTTTTTTGCAGTATTTGTAATACTTTATGCAAGACCAGTGTATAGAGGTTATATCAAGAAATAATCACAATAATCTTTATATTTTTAATTATTTTTTAATAAAACGCCCAGTCATCTCGGCGTGGGCGTAGTACCTTTGAAAAGTAGTAACAACTAAAAGATTTAAAAAGAGTTTTTCCTCAGTTTATTTATGGTTACAAAAATACTTTGTTTGGAAGGAATAACTGGAGCAGGGAAAACTACCCAAGCAAATAAGGTACGCCAAAGTTGGGATTTGGATAAGTCTTCTTATTGGATTATTAATGAAAAAGAATATGAACCTTTTAGGCAAACAATAATTAATTGGCATGATAATGGAACTAATCAGAATTTTAGTAGAACACAAATACAGAATATAGCAAAAGCGAGAGGAGAAACGCATAAAACTCATTTTATTCCAAGATTGAATGATTTAGATTATATGTTATTTGATAGAAGTTTTTATACAAGTGCAATTTATCAAGTGGATAGAGAATTCTCTTCATCAGAAATTGTGGATTTGAATATGGAAGAAGGATCACTTATTCCTGAAAGAGGAGTAATTTTAATTTGTTCCCCGGAAATAGCAAGAAAAAGAATTGATAAAAGAAGAATAAAAAACAACAAATATTTACTTCCTTCTATGCATGAGTCCCTCATAGAAATAACAAAGCGAAGAGAACTTTATATTGAATTGGGGAGACAACATCCTGAATTGTATTTAATTGATACAACAAATAAAATTGAAGATGAAGTTTTTGAAGAAGTTAAACAGAGGTTGGAGTTGTAATATGAATGGAAATGCCCCGTTAAAATTTGGACAAGAAGGATTAAATTTATCTATTGAAGAAACGAAAAAATTTGATAGGATGATTAGAGAATCCTATGAACAAATTGGATTAGAAGTTTATGGTGCAAAACACACGCCAGGGATTGCTGTTTTTGCATATGGTTCTCCGGGAAGAAGAGAGTTAATAGGAGGAGATTCAGATGCAGATATTTTTTTAATAGAGAAAGAAAGAACTAAAAGGTCAAAGAATTTTAGAGAAAAATTAAAGAAGAAGTGGGAAACTTTTGGTTTTTCTAAGGTAGATTTGCCTTCTTGGGGAACTTACGAAGAAATTGAAACTTATATGGAAAAAAGTTTGGTTGAAGGTAATCAAGTTTTAGAGACAAGATTTTTAACAGGAGATAATTTAGTAGCTCAAGAAGTTTTACAAAGAAAAAAGAAATTTGATTCTATTGAAAGAGGTTTAGAAAATATTGTTTTTAATAGGTTATATTTTAATCAATATTTTAGACAAAGAATTAGGGATGGTGCTCTTAATTTAAAATATTGTCATGGTGGTTCAAGAGATTTTTTATTTGTATATTGGCACGATCGTCTTGACCGGATGTTAAATAATGATCCTGATGATCCTTCTTATATTCCCCGGGTTCAAAGCGGACTTGGAAGATTAGTTAATCAAGGAAAAGTTCAGCAAAAAAATGCAAATAATCTAATTGAAGCAATTAACTTTTCAGTAGAACTTCGTTCAGATGTTTTATCATTAAATAGAGAAACTTCAGATAGAGGATTAACATTTTTAAATAATTTAACATTAAAAAATTTAAATTCTATTGGTTATCCTGATTCCGAAATAATTCGTTCTTATTTTGAAGCATACAGGGGGAGAATAGAAGATCTTTCAAAATTGGTTTGGGAAGAAACTATTAAAAAAGCAGGTTTACTAAGAGGACAAGTTTGGAAAAAACAATTTAAACAAGCATATAATCCTGAAACTGAAGAATTTATTAGAGAAAAAATTCCTTCAGATGATCCTCTTTTAAGTACTGCTTTGATTTGGGGGGCAAGTGAATCTAATCAAAAAAGATTATTTGATTCTTTGTCTAAAAAACATAAAGAATCGGAGAATTGGTCTGTTATAGGTTCTATGGTTTGTAGCCCATTATGCGATCAAGAAGTTTTACATCATTTTGGGACAGGTCAATTGAAAGAAAAAGGATATGGTTATTTGTTGAGAGTTGTTGCAAGAAACAAAAATGTTTCTAAAGAAACTTTAAAATCTATAATAGAAGATCCTAAATTAGAAAAGAGATATACTGAAGTTGCAAAAGTTGCTTTAACTAAAGGAAATAAAGAAGCAAATAATCAGATTTAAATAAGGGAAAAAATTAAATTAAATATGGTAAAAATTTTAATCACGCGACACGGACAAACAAAACAAAATGTTGATGGAACAGTACAAGGAAAAGAGCATGGAGAAATTAATGACAATGGATTTATGCAGATAAAAGATTTAATTAGAAGATTAAAAAAAGAAAAAATAAATAAAATAATCTCAAGCGATATTCCAAGATGTAGAATAACTACAGATGAAATATTAAAACAAATTGATGTGCCTGTTGAGTATACTTCTTTAATTAGGGAGAAAGATAATGGAGATTTTGTTGGAAAAAAACATAAAGAATTTAAATGGGAAGATTTATCTGGAACATTTGAAATAAGGAAGGCACCGAATGGAGAAAATTTAGAAGAAGTTAAAGAAAGAGCAATAAGATTTTTTGAAGAGATTATGAAAAAATATGGAGAAAGTGAAGGTACAATATTAGTTGTTTCCCACGGTGCTTTTCTAAAAGTATTTATGGGGCATTTGTTAGGAATGAATTTGTATGATTCTATTTTCAAATTATTTATTGAACATTGTTCTTTAACTGAATTAGAACTCAGTAAAAAGCATAAAGAAGGGTATCGGTTTAATTATATTAATGACCTTTCGCATTTAAAATAATCCTTTTTTTACTCAGTGCCCCCATTCATCCCGGCGTGGGCGTCAATACTTCTTTAAAGGATAAATTATTCAATTAATTATGGGAAAAAGTTTATCTAATTTTTTTGGAGTTATTATTAAAAATAAAACTTATCTAAGTTTGTTTTATTTGTTGTTTGCTTTTATCCTTGGAGTGTTTTATTTTACTTTACTTGTTACTGGATTGTCTCTTGGACTTGGTATGATAGTTACTTTGTTTGGTATTCCTATCTTAATTGGAATGATGTTTTTGTGGAGAATATTTGCTATTTTTGAAATTCAGCAAGCAAGGATCATATTGGGAATTAAAATCCCTTTTGTTAAGAAAAAATTTCCAAAGGGAATTTGGAAAAATATACAAGCACGTCTTAATGATTCATTTACCTGGAAGAGCTTAGCTTATCTTTTCATTAAATTTCCATTGGGCATAATTTCATTTGTTATTTTAGTAACCTTACTTTCTATTTCGGTTAGTTTAATTGGAATACCTATTCTGTATTATTTTGCAGACATTGGGATAGTTCAAGAAACTTTTTGTATTGATGCTATTAATTTTTGTTTTGTGAATAGTTATTTGACTGCAATCCTCTGGGGAGTTGCGGGAATCTTATTATTATTTGTTTCTTTACATGCGTTAAATGGCCTTGCATATATCTCTGGTTTGTTTGCAAAGGCGATGTTAGAGAGAAAGAAAAAATAAAACTTACCAGTCATTCTGACGTGAGCGCTTTGTTTCTTTCAAGTAGTAACAAAGAGTAAGTTTATAAAGTTTAAAGTTCATAATATTATATGAAAACAAATCACATTGCATTAGAAAAATTGAGTAAGCAAAAATTGATTGAAATAATTCATGAGCAAGAAGAAAAAATGGCAGTACGTGAAGAATGTAGAGAGATTCTAAGACTTAACGGGAAAAGATTTTAATATACAATGTGAGCGTAGAATATTTAGAATACTTAAGGATTATCGTTTCTTTTCTTCATCTTTTCACAAGCATCTTTCCATTCACATCCATTGCAAATGCCTGAATTTTTAGACCATTCTTTTGTTCCAAAACAATTCTTTGGTGGTAGTTTTTTCTTCAATTGGTTTTTAACCATGAAAAATACTATCCCTTACTCCTTATATACTTATACTAATTAAACTCCCTAGTCATTGTGACACGTTCCCATCCTATTTTTACAAAACACTTAATCTACATAATGTCCAACCAATCCAGAGGACAAGAGCTAAATATACAAAAGCCCATCCTTTTGTGAGTGGGAGATGTTTGGATACTCGAGGCAATTTCTTTTTATACCATTTTACGCATTTCGGGAAAAACCAGACTGCAATGTTTGCCCCCACACTATCAAAAACAAAAGCAAACCAAATTATTGTTTCTATGTTCACCATCTTTTATTTTTTTATTAGGAGAATATGATTCTTAAGGTTTCCTAAATTTTCTCGTTTATTCTTAAGGCAGACAAAGCTAGGAAAATCATGACGCCCGCGAAAAACACAAAGAGGAACTTAAATGGTAAAATTAAAAGCACGATTGCTCCAAGTAATGTGGCGAAAGCGTTGAAAACAGTGATGGAAGTTTTGTAACTTCCATAATATTTGTCTCTTTCTTTTTCAGATATTAATCTAAAGAAATATGTTTCTGCACTTGGTTCTATCATTGCACATCCCACGCTTGCTAAAACAATCAAAATTAATATAACGTAGAGAGTGTTGCTGAAAAAACAAAGGAGAGCAAATGAGCCTGTTATTAAATAACCCATGAAAAAGATTTTTTTGAAACCTTTTTTGTTAATTAGTTTGCTGAAGGGATATTCAAATAGTATCAGAGGAATTGTTACGGCTGCCACAAAATAACCTACAATAATTGTGCTGAATCCAGAATCAACAATATACATTGGCATGAAAATATAAATAAATGCCCACCAGAAACTTACTCCCCCACTGATAATATAGCCGCGTCTTCTGTTTTTGTCTTTAAAATATTCCCAAAATGTTTTTAAGACCTTACCATCTGTTTCTCGTGGAATTTTCGCATCCACAATTCTGAGTATATAAAATAAAGAAATTGATAGAAAAATGAATACGCTAGCTAGCGAGAAAACAGATGCGAGTCCAAATTTAGCAGACACAAAACCCGCGAGTAAGGGTCCCATTAAATAAGCGATGTTAAAGAAGGTATAAATTTTTCCTTCATCCCGGGACAGGTTTCTTTTGTTTGATTTATCACAAACAATAATCCCAAAGCTTAGTGTTCTTAAGCTGGCTACAACTGAAATTACTAGTCCAAGAAATAGAACAAAATAAAATTTTGTTGATAAACTAAATAAGATATATGCTAGAAGATACAGGATAAGAGAGAGACCATAAAGCCATGTTTTGCGCTTTTTTTCTATAATTGGAGTGAGAGCAAGAAATGCTATCAAGCTAACAATCGTGAAGAGGGTTGTTATAAATCCAACAGTAGATTGGTTATGAACAAATGATTCTAAATAAATTGCCCAGATAGTGCTAACACAAGCAAGTCCAATAAGAGAGAACAAGCTGACAATTCCAAGTTTATCTATTTGACTAAATCTGTGCACGCCTCTTTTAATATGCATGTTTAAGAAAGATTTCTTCTCCTTTTAACTTTTTCTTTTTTGGGTATCTGTTTTCTTTTAGAGTGGTGAAAATTATTTCCAAAGTTTTAAAAAAGAACTTTCCGTTTCATTTGTACTTAAATAGAGGAATTAAAAATGGAAGAAGAAAATCAAAAAATCCAGGAAGAATCTGAGGATTCGGAAGTATCTGAACCTGCAGAAGCACCTGAAGAACCTACAGAATCTGAGTCTTCTGAAACACCAGAAGAGGAAGCGCCTGAAGAATCTGAAGAACCTAAAGAGCCAGAAGAATCTGAAGCTCCTGAGGAATCTGAAGAATCTGAAGAACCTGAAAAGGCCGCGGAACCAGAAGAACCAGAAGAATCTGACGAAGACGAAGAATAAATTCGTTTTTTTACTATTTCTTTTTATTTTTTTTTATGAATGTTTATATAATCTAATCTTATAATTTGATAATGGGGTGGCTAAAAATCGTGCTTGGAGGAATGCTCTCTATCTTATTGATAAGTTCACTTTTACTTTACTGGTTTCTTCCAAGTGGAGTAATTGATTTTAGCATACCTACAGGGAATTCTAATTTTAGCGTTAGTTCGGAATATGAAGAAATGCAATTTTATGAAAACCTAAGATTTCCAAATAAAGAAATTTCTTATCGAATTTTTGATTGTCCTTTGCAGAAAGAAGATGAAATGGAATTTGCCTTTGAAATAATTGCTAATATGAGTTCTCTGGAATTTTATGAAGTAGGAAGTAATGAGGAAATTACAGTAACTTGTGATAGTCAAACTAAAATTAAAGATGGATTATTTATTGCAGGTGAAGGTGGGCCGACGAACATAACGCAAGCAGGAGAGTTTAATGTTATTTTTCATGGAAATATTTTATTGATAAGAGATTCTAAATGTGAACGGCCGAACATCGCAATTCACGAGCTGTTGCACGTTCTTGGATTTAAACATTCTTCAAATGAAAATAATATTATGTATTACTTGAGCGATTGTAACCAAGTTATTGGAGAGGACACCATTAATTTAATAGATGAATTATATTCTTACCCAAGTTATGCGGATTTGGTTTTTGAGGATGTGTCTGCACAAATAGATGGAAGATTTTTGAGCACAAATATTAGTGTGAGAAATAATGGGCTTAAAGATTCTGATTCAGCGAAAATAATTATTTCTGCCGACGATAAAAATATTAAAGAAGTTGAACTTGAATCATTGCCGATTGGTTATGGACGAATGGCTGTATTAAGTGGGATTTGGATTTCTCAAGTTGTCGTCGACGAATTAGAATTTTATATTGAATATGCTGAAGAAGAATTAGATAAAGAAAATAATAAAATAAAATTAAAAATAAATTAAGAGTAATTAGTCGTCTAAGTTTAGATCGTCTATCTCGTCAAGAAAATCGTCTTCCTCTTTTCGAGAAAAATCATCCTCCATCTTTCCTCCCCTCATTTTATGCTTTCTTAAAATGTAAATAGTTTTTAAACATTTCTGTAAAATTAAGTTATGTTCGAGGAGGGGGATTTAGATTTCTTCAAAAGATTCTTTCATCTCAACTTTTTTCATTTCTAAAACTAGATAAATAATTCCTATGGGGAAAGCCGCTAATAACCAAAAGAGTAACCATCCTGCACTCCCCTCAAATATCCATTTTGTTTGTGCCATTCTAAAATTAAAAATCCCTCCACCCAGAATCGAACTGGGACATGTCGGGCTACAGCCAACCGCTCTACCACTAAGCTATGGAGGGTTTGTTTTCTATCCTTTTCTTTAGTGTAAGAAACACTTTATTTAAGGATGTTTTTAGAACTCTTTTTTAGTTTTTAAGTTTTGCTTTCTCGCGTTTTCGAGCTTCAAGCATGGCTTTAATTTTAGTATATTTTATAATCTCACTTGCTCCCCAATAAATTTGAAATCCTCCAAAAATAAACCAAAAATAATTTCCAAGCCCTTCTCCAAATAATACATTTGAAAATAATCCTCCTACTAAATTTGAAAGTCCCGCAAGGAGAATAAGTACCCCAAATATCAAATATACAGCAATTTTTTTATAAATTATTGAAAAAATTCCAAAGGAAATTAAAATAAATCCCCAATAAAAAGAAAAAAGTCCTGAAGCAATTATATGAACAATCCCTATTATCAATAATCCAATCCCTAAACTTTTTGTTTCTTGTCTTATATCTTTTTTAGGCATTATTTTTTTAACTTCTTTTAGTTTTTAAGATTATCGTCTGGAGAAAATTATTTCTTCAATTGTTCTGCGATAAAGAAAGCCTTATTTGATTCTGTCTCGTGAATCTCGCCGTCTTTTTCATAAACTGCTGTTGCTGTTGGTAATGCGAATTTACCGAGCACGCCGACTTTAGAATAAATAATGTAAGTTAGTGTTCTCATTTCTCCTGCCTCAAGTTTTTCAAAGTTCCACTCTATTCTCTTAGTCGCTTCATTAACTCGTGTTGGTTGTTCTGCGCCAAATCTTTCATGCACCTTTACAAGTGGCGGAAGTCTATCAATAACATTCACTCTTTCAACATATTTCTTAGCTTCCACAAAAATAGAAACTTTTAATGCAAACTCACCGCCTTTTGCCCGAACAAAAGAAATCTTTTTCCTTAACATTAAATTTGTTTTTGAAAACTTTTTTGTTAATACCACTACAGCTACAATCAAAAAGATAATTAATAAAGGTAAAAACCAATTTGTTTTTACTTTCACTTTAAAAGTTTCACCAGGATTTACTTCTTGGCTCCAAGTGTAATAAATTTTCCCCCCATCTCTCTCAACAAAATCTGGTTCAGGACTTAAACTTGTGAATAATCTTGTAACAACATTCTTTTTTATGGTTATTTCTGATTCAGATACTACATTTCCTTTGTTTGATTTTTGGATAATGTCTGTTCTTATAATAAAGCCATAACTGTCTTCTGTGGTTTTCAAAATATCTTTCTCAGAAAATTCCATTGTTCCTTCAATTTCTGTTTCTTGTTCCCCCAAATTCATTTGAGCAGTAATTGTATAGAATCCTGCAGAAACTTCTGCAAAGTCTTCCTTGTCTAATTCTACATCGAAATTTTTCTTTTCATAGGCGCCTAATGTGAAATCTTCATCAAAATTAAAGAACGGGGATTTGAAGTTAGAAGTTATCTCTCCGAAGTCATAGTTCACTTTATTTTCTACATAGATTTGTAATGAGTTTGAATTTGGGTCGAGATTTTCAGAACCGATTTTTATTGAATTTTCTAAATCAATTACTTTTAATGTTAAAGGCACTGTTTTTTCGCTTTTATCCTGGCCTTGGATAAACAAGTCAAATGTTACCATGCCCCTTTGAGAAAAATCTGAACGAGGATAAACTCCGAATTCGATATTTTTTGTTTCCATCATTCCAATCGAAATTGTTTCTTGAGGATAACTT
>Ga0222640_1000505_pt1 | contig 11900 bp, 28 predicted proteins | sample AntAcemetagen187_FD_181144 | JGI IMG/M metagenome (GOLD analysis project Ga0222640, IMG submission 181144) | Saline water microbial communities from Ace Lake, Antarctica - #187 | ecosystem: Environmental > Aquatic > Non-marine Saline and Alkaline > Saline | place: Antarctica: Ace Lake... | reverse complement strand
GTATAATATAATCATATAATAAACAGTGTTCGTTAACTGAAAGAATAGTATATGGTCTACGAAACAATTAAATCAGACGCCGTGGCACACGAGAGATCTCTCGGCTCGAACCAGTTCTCGAGGCGCGCAAGATCTCGGAAAGTTGAAAGTTGAAAAAGTTGAAAGTTGAAAACGAAAAAATCATGGCCATCGGAGCAACAGTCGGGGCCGCGTGCGCAATCATAGCGCTCGTATCGATAGCTATACCACCAGTCGCTATATCCATATCAGCTATATTCGGATATGGCCTAGCAGCGGCGGCGGCAGTCGTTGGGCTAATAGTAGGGATATACCTTGCTATTATTGCGATAGTGGTCTTTTTCGCAATATTCGCACTAGTAATTGCAGCCGCGAGCATTGCAATACTTGCGATCCTGGACTATATAACTGATAAGACTTAAGAACACCAAGTATTAGTTAAATCTATACTTCGACTATACTATATTGAATTTCATATACATACATATACAATACCTTTCATTTGAATTTATTTCAAATTTCTCGCAGGCTTAGCGTTCCCATCCTAGGCTAGTGTCCTCCTCAGGACGTATCCACACCATCTTTGAATTACGTCCAATCTATACCATTTTTGGCGTGGTGTCAACATATTTTTTGGTTTATCTAGGGCAAAACAATGCAGTACTTATTGATACTTTTGTTGCATCAGATGAGTATCGTGCCATGATTCTAATTGATCAGAAGAGCTCTAGCTCCGTCTAGGGCATTTTTATCTATGTGGAAGAATATGGCAGATATCAATTCTGAGGGCTTTCGTGCCATGCTTTATTTTGTTCCTTAGTATTACATGGTTGTTTTGCCCTAGACGGAGCTAGGATTATCATACAAATATGTGATAATGTCAACAACTTTATTTTCAGAGAATGGATTGACATCAGAGCTCTAGTATGATAGAGTACCAGGGAGGGGAGGGGAGTGCTTCTGAAATGATCAGATAGCTCGCAGGACCGCCGTTCCCATCCTCCTAGAGACTGGCCTTATATCTTAGGCTTACCTCTGTCCTCTCCTCATTGGATTAAGATGATATTATATTATAATGAATGTGATGTCAATAGGCAGCGTAGCCCTAAAAATAAATTATTTTATGTTGACATTATCGATTGGATATGATATATTTAATCATAATCAGCACAATGCTAAGTGCATTAAGAGGAGAAGAAATAATGTCAAAAGAAAAAACAATGGCTTTTATCGATAAGTCATATCGTGAGGTCGCTCCTGATTTGCCTCAGGATGATGGTCATTATTGTGGTGCACTTGACTCAGTAGGCACGTTGCTTTTTGATGAGTCTCGGCGCAATCCAGAGGTGGAGTGTGATGAAGCACTTTTGGTTAAAGTTATCCGCCCATATTGTTTTGGGGATTGACACACTCACAAAACTAGTATAAGATGAAATCATAATCAAGAGCAACCCAAGAGGAGAAGAGATTATGACGAAAACTGCTGAATTGGCTAAGTCCTTTAAAGTTGATATGTTCGCTGATAGGCCGACTGCAAAAGAGGCATATGACTATGCTCATGAAATAGCACGTGGCTGTGGGCCAAATCAGGTGCATGTACTCACTGCTGTTCAGGTTGTGGTAAATACTCTTATGAATGAAATCATTGCTAGTGAAGAAAATAATGATCTTGACAGTTTGACTGAAATTCGAGACGATGTGTGGACGGTGTGGTTGCAAGGTTCATATTTAAATGGTGATTGATAAAATAAGTGTTGACATTATCCTCTTTATGTGATAATGTCAATACATAATCAAGAGCAATCAATGAGGAGAAGAGATTATGACAAACATTACTCGTTCTTATGAATTGTATGATTGGAACCAGACTGCCGAAAGTGATATTATAGCCGATGGAGAAAACTATGGCTTTGAAGTAGAAAGCTTTATCAGCGGTGGTTCTATGGAATATATTGTAACTCTTTGCGGACCTGAAGAAGTTATTGTCCAATGGGAAGATTTCTTTGATATGGAATCACTCGAAGAAGAGGAGATTATAAATGAATAATAAACATTGGACAAGTATCGTAGATATGTTTGATTTGGTTCTTGAAGATATGGATAAGATGGAAAGCAAAGAGCTTTTGAAAGATTCTGATGAGTTTAAGTTGTATGCTGAAGTTCGTTCTTTTATCGAAGCAAAAGCAAATGAGATTGAATATCTTTTAAAGACATATAAGGGAGATTGACATGGGCGCGTGTACATTCAGATATGTGATCTCAAAAGAAAAATATCCTACACCACAAGAAGCTTTTGATGTTGCTGTAGATAATGCTCGATATGACTATGGCCATGCTGGTTATACTGGAACTATTGCTGAGAAGAGAGATTTTATTCGACTTGGTGTTGTTGGTGTGTCAGTAGAAGATAATGAAGATCTTTATGATGACCCACGTATTAGTGATAAATGGGGGCCAGCAGGACATATGTTCAGTGAGGATGATAAACACCACATCTTTGTAGGATGGGCCTCTGAATAATGGTAGAAGTCATTAAAAATAAAAAGGTATTGAAGTGAATTGCAACTATTGCAGTTCTGTATTGGCTTATACCATGGAAGACGTTATAACTGTTTATAAGGGTGCTAATTATGGTGGAGACACTCCAGAACCTGTTGATTGTATTATATGTCCAGTATGTAAAAAGAATACTGAAATTTAATGGTTGACATTATCCTCTTTATGTGATAGTGTCAATCATTAATCAGAAACAAGAGGAGAAGAGATTATGAAAGAATGGTGGAGATATAAAGAATTTCGTAAAGCGCATGCTTTGATTGAATTGGCAATTTGTGAAATTCAAAGTGTTACACATTCAAAGATATTTGAGGATAATGACGCAAATGCTTTCTATGATGCTCAAGATGATTTGAATGATGTTCTTAAAAACATTAAAAAGCAATTTTGTGTCGAAGACGAAATTAAAGGTTGACATTATCCTCTCTATGTGATAGTGTCAATACATAATCGAAGAGGAGATTAAGACATGTATTTCGCAGAATATTTCTGGGACGAAAAATGTAAGGAACCTGCTTTGGGTGATCGTTCAGTGTTCATCCTCGATGGAAGGAATAGCCTCGATACAATGGTATTTGATGCTAAAGAGTTTGGTAAACGCCATGATTTCTCATCATTCCATATACGGCAAGGAGATCGTTTCACTCATTCGATGGTTGTTTCTATCAACAACGTTATTCAATACTAATGGTGTAGGAGCAACCTCGCTTCTAGAGAATAGTTTACTTTGAAAGCACTCGACCACGTGGGGGTGTACCATCCTATCCAAACGCGTGGTCGAACAACTGTTTGGTGATCGGCTATGTTTTATGTAAAGCTTCAAATACAAAATCGAGTAGAAGAACATGTTTGGGAACATGTTTGGGAATATACTAACGATAAACTTGATAACCAATCTTGGGATAAAATAATTAGACAAGTTAGAAATCAAGTCAATGATCAAATAAGGTTGACATTATCCTCTCTATGTGATAATGTCAATACATAATCAAAGAGGAATTAGTTATGACTAATATGGAAAAGTTTATTCATATCTTGAAGAGTTGTGATAAGTCATTGAGTTCTGATGGGGCTGATATGTTTCATTGTAGACCTAGGCAAATCAATGAGAATAGGTTTGCTTATGACTTTGATGGCTATCTTGTTTCGGTGATGGAGTTTCATGGCGAAGAAGTTTGGGATGGCGTTGATGTCGACCCTTATAATCCATGGAAAGATCAAGAGCCATATGTCCACCCAACCATGGATGAGTGCATTAAAAATCTTACAAAAGAATTGGAATAAAGGTTGACATTATCCTCTCTATGTGATAATGTCAATACATAATCAACACAATGCTAAGTGCATTCAAGAGGAGAAGAGATTATGTTTGAGAAAATGGATATTAGTGATATAGCAAAAGTTATGGGTGACTCTATTAGAGAAACCATGATAGATATTGAAGAATTGCCTCGCGAACTTATTTCATCATATGTCATTAGGTCATCAAATGACATTTCAGATATTGTTGGATGTCGGAAAGCTCTTATAGAACTTCTTGAATATACCCTGTCTGAACTTAAAGATATTGATAATGAAGATCTTTATCAAGCAAAACTTCAGGCAGTAGTGGAAGAACTGGAACATGAAAGAAAGAAAAGCAACAAAGGTGGAATTAGGTAAAACACCACGCAAAGTTACTCGTGAAGAGGTTTTCAAGGCGACTGAACGAGCTCGTCTTATTCCAAAATCTTCTCATGGAAAGAATAGGGTCCATCATCAAGGTGATACGTGGATAATTATGAACGAATCTACACAAGTGAACACAGTGAAGCACCGTAATTGTGATGGACCCTTTATTCTACTTGAGAAGGATGGTATTTTCAGATGGGTAAGTACTACTGATGATCCTGACTTTATTGTTGAGAGGATAACATAAATCATTACTTTTCCGGCAAGGCCAAGCATTAGGCCTATGCTAGTTTAAGATTGCTGATAATTAATTATCAGTAGTCCGTGGCAACAGTTTCTTTAAATGGAGTGGCCCGTTCAAATCGGCTGGCCTTGCTTGAAAATTAATGAAAATAAAGGTTGACATTATATCCAGAATGTGATAATGTCAATACATAATCAAGAATAGGAGAAAATGATTATGACAAACAAAGAAATTTATCCAGGGTACCAATTCACCACTGACAATTTTGACGATGAGCGAATTGATGCTCTTAAAGAATATGCCAAACAGCTTAACGAGGAAGAGAAGTTTCTCGAGAAGGAAAATGGTGCAGAGATCACTTCTTATCTTAATTGGCATGGTGACAAAATATCTTATAAGACTCGCACTAGATATTATGTTTGGTGTCGGGGCCGTGGTTCTCGTACCGATCCTGCAAAAATTAAGGCAAAACAAATCGCTTTTAAACAGGATTATGGAAGGGAACTTTCAGCCAGAGGTGCAAAAATGATGTTGGCCCAAGATCTTCCTTTGTGGATGGCAGAAAGGGCTGCAGTTTATCTTATGAAAAGAAAAATTCATAAAGATGTTTTCCCAGAAGAGGCTGAAATTGGTACGTTTTTTTATAAGTGACTTATAACACTATTGCGCGATGGAGGATAAATAAAGTATAGCGTATATCCTCTCGCGTTGGGAGTCAAAGGAATCCGAAAGGGCACAGCACGATGCTATATGGTCCCTCCTCGCCCAGGCACGACGCCTAGTGCCGCCTTTGACTCCCTACTCATTGGTCTCTTAGCTCAGCTGGACAGAGCACAAGGTTTCTACCCTTGGTGTCGGGGGTTCGAATCCTCCAGAGATCACCAAATTTTAAGGAATGTCAACTAAAATTAATTGTTGACATTCCTTTTTTAATGTGATAGATTATAAAAGTATTCAGAAAAAAGGAGGAGTACATTATGAATAAACCAACTCTTGCAGAAGTAGCAGTCTTTATCAGTGAAGCATCGCGCGTTGAATTGGAGTCTATCCATTCTATGACTCGTGGGCGCTGGTCTGCTTTGACTATGGTTGAAGCCCGGAAGTTCTATGTGGGCCAGGAAGTTACTTTCACTGGTAAGCGTGGTTTTCCTTTGAGTGGTAAGATCACCAAGATCAACCAGAAATCTGTCAAGGTGGATGTTAACGAAAATGGACGAATGGTTCATTGGAAGGTTTCTCCGTCGTTGCTCAAAGTAGCAGCCTAACACAAAAATAAGGGAATGTCAATATAAAATAAGTGTTGACATTCCTTTTTAACTGTGATATGATATATACATAATCAGCACAATGCTAAGTGCATTCAAGAGGAGAAGAGATTATGAAAAGATACACAATGTCATCGTTGCAGAAAGACGTTTCTTCTGCAGTTGCACAAAATGAATATGAACGAGTGGTAAGCCAAAAAGTGGAAGATGAACCCAAGACAGACTATAAGTCTTATTCTGATAAGTCTGGTGCCAATCGCGCAATCAAGAAGCAAGGCCTTCAGCTATTGAGGCATGAATTGGTTGATAACGCCGAAGGTAGGGTTCAGCCTGTATTTTATGTTGATCTTAAAGCAGACTTCACTGAGTTGGAGTCACGCGGATGGGCAGTAGAATACATTTCTAAATAGTCGAAAGTTGAAAGTTGAAAGTTGAAAGTTGAAAGTTGAAACCATATGTAATGTGATATATGGTTTCAACTAGAGGAGAACCATTATGGCTAAACAAATTCAAATCACAAATGCTAATCTGGTATATCATTTAGATGATTTGTCTGAGTGGGCCGAAGGTGTTGAGTATCATAATATAAGTGTTTTATCATCCTCAGCTGCAACTAGAATACGTGAACTCGAAAAGAAAGTTCGCGAGCTAGAAGGCCAAGTGATCTCACAACACGGATAATATCAATCGTTACAACGAATGAAATGGAGGAAACTAATGAAACATGTTATTGATTGGAGTTTGGGTTATGGTTTTCCGTATACGGTATTCCTTACTCTCGTATACATGGAGCAGATCATCGACTGGTTGATGTAGAGGACCTCCACCCTCACACACATCACCGTCTCAGGGGCGTCACGCAAGTGGCGTCCTTTGATGTAATATAATACAGTATCACAGCTGCGATAAATGTCAATCACTTTATTTTAGGTTTGCCTATTGACATTCCATCTTAAAAAGGGTACCCTGAAAGGGAGAGGAGGGAGGGTAGCTCGTACGTGCACGCGCGTATTCATTATAATATTTTATTTTTTTCAAATTAATAGTGAAACCCAGTGAAATCCTGTTGACACCACGTGAAATATGATATAAGATGAAATCATAATTAAAGAGGAGAAGAAATTATGACCAAACATGAACTTAAAACACTCATTGCTACCAGGCCTCAGACAGTCACTTTTCAAAAGGTTGATGGGTCCATCAGAGAATTGGTATGCACTCTCAACATGGAATACATCAACAAACGCTGGACGGCCTCTGGTGGTGGTTCTCCTGAACCAGATAATATTGTCCGTGTCTGGGACCTCGAAAATGATGGTTGGAGGTGTTTTAAGGTTGACATGATCATCGACGTTCAACCTCTCGAGACACTGGAAATTATTGAAATGATTTAAAAATAAGTGTTGACATTATCGCTTTAATGTGATAATGTCAATACATAATCAAGAAGAGGAGAAAATGATTATGGACGAAAACAACACTTATTGGAATAACAATGGAACTCATACCAAACTTTATGATCAACTCTCAGAGCTCATTCCGTCCTATGGTGAGGTGACCATGCCACGTAGCTCCAAGCTGGAGCGGCTTCGGAAGATGGCCAATGCTTACCATGATATCTACAACAATGGTGGAGGAAATAGAAATCAGGCCATCTCAAGATACTTTAGTATTAGGTCATATGATCTTAATCAAAACCATATAAACTGGGATCTGTGCTTTGAAAAGACTGAGCCGGCCATGGACAAGGCAATCCTCGAAGCTGCCAAGGAGCAGAATTTGATTTAAAATAAATGTTGACATCTTATATAATTTGGTATAGGATGTCAACATAATCAAAGAGGAGAATGATGATGACGACGGCAGAACAATGTGTTGCTAAGCACAATAAGGAATTTGACGCTGGATATTACGCTAGGAGCGAGGGTAAGCTTCTTAGTAACAATCCATATCCACCACTAGATGACAAAAGTATAGCCTGGCGCGAAGGCTGGTGGGTTCATTATGATAATTTTGATGATTGAAAATAATAGTGAAACCATGTTGACACCAGCTCTCTTTTGATATAAGATGAAATCATAATCAGGAAGAGGAGAATGATGATGTATGACTCTTATCGCATAGGCTATGAAGCTCGCGGGGCTGGTGCTCAAGTCACTGAAAATCCATATGGCTCTGAAGATGATCGTCGCCAGAATTGGCATAATGGCTGGAATGACGCCGACGCTGAGCTGGACACTCTTCGCGAGGATGGATATTTCACCGAGTTTCCAGAGGAGGATCCTGACAATGGATAGAACCTTCATCTGGGTGATCAAGAGGAAGCAAACAAAGCAGGTCCCAGTAACCCGCCTCGAGAAATATATTGAAGACGGATGGAGGGAACTAGGCGACGAAAAACTTCCATTTAAAAGAAAATAGTTGTTGACACCAGCCTCCTTTTGATATAAGATGAAATCATAATCAAGAGGAGAACAAAATGTCCACTAATTTGAAACCAACCAAGAACCATCTGTTGACCAATTTTTATGGTGGAGTAGAGCGTGGTAGATGTATCCAGGTTACTACAAAGCAATATAGCTTTGATCGAAATGAGCCAAGGTTCATTCAACTGAGCAAAAAAGATGCATTGGAAATGATCATTGCTTTGTCTCAGTGGTTGAACGATGAGCGCGAAGAAATTTATAATTAAGCAAAAATAAGTATTGACATTATCATTCAAATGTGATAATGTCAATACATAATCAAGAAGAGGAGAAAATGATTATGATGAAAGCTGGAACATATTATATTGGTGATCTTTGTTATGTCATTCGCCACTCTACAAAAGGGCCTGATGGTATAGATAATTGGGCTCGGGTATGTGATCTCATTTGTTTTGATGGTAAAGTCGGTGATGGTGAATTTGATCAAACTTTCCCATTGAAGGGCAACCCAAAAGAAACGGGTCTGATCCACTTCGCTTGTTATGGCACCAAGTATGGTGATGGTGTTTATGACGGCCATTCAGTGGACTCTGGAACAATTGGTTGTGTTGCAATTGATGATCTTACCATGATCGAAAACTTTGATATAGAGAAAATGAAAGAACTTGGCTCTATTGTAGAGTTTGAGTCTAATTTCCATACTTTCGAAGAAGATGGCAAGATACACTTTGGAAACATTGTCATTGATACTGATCCTGACTGGGACGAAGATGACGAATATTGTGACTATGATGATGAAGTAGACGAATACGAATACGATAACGAGGACTATTAGGTTTCTCCCAACTGAGGGGCGCTGCTGAGACTGTGGCAACAAATGGCAAGAATGTCAACCCCTCATTTTTTTTTTCATTTAATTCAAATTAGTTGTTGACACTTTGATCTTAGTGTGATAGATTATTCTAGTTAGATCGAAACAGACATATTAAACAAAGGAGAAATATATGTCACATAATATCGAAATGATTGATGGAGTCGCTCAGATGGCCTATGCAGGGGATGTCCCTTGGCACGGTCTTGGTAAGTCGGTCCCGGCTGATCTCACTGCAGTCCAGATGATGGAAGCAGCTGGCCTGGACTGGGAAACCGAGCAGGTCGACGCCTTCGTCGAATATGACGGCAAGAAGATCTTCACTGGCCAGCAGGCCCTCATTCGCAAGGATCGTGGAACCATCCTGACCAATGTCGGCCCAAATTGGGAAGATTGTCAGAACCTTGAAGCCTTCACTTTCTTCCATGATTTCGTGATGGAAGGTGATATGGAAATGAATACCGCCGGCTCTCTCCGGGATGGCCAGATTGTCTGGGCCCTGGCGAAGATCAAGGAGTCCTTTGAACTCTTCAAGGGTGATCAGATCGACTCTTATCTGCTCTTCTCGAACCCTCACCAGTATGGCAAGTCCATTGACGTGATGTTCACTCCGATCCGTGTGGTATGTAACAACACACTGTCCTTTGCCCTGGAAACCAAGGGAGCTCAGGCCCAGTCTGTTACCTGGAGCCATCGTACGGCTTTCGATGCAAACAAGGTCAAGGAAACCCTCGGCATCGCATCTCTGAAGCTGGGTACCTACAAGGAAACGGCAGCGTTTCTGGGCTCTAAGAAGGCCAAGCAAGAGGATATTGTGGAGTACTTCAAGGAAGCCTTCCCGGTTACCAGCTCCACCTCTGAGAAGGAAATCAGCCGGAATGCTCAGATTGCCCTGGATATCCTTCACACTCAGCCAGGTCATGAGTTCGCTGAAGGCACTTGGTGGCAGCCATTCAATGCTATCACCTTCATGACCGATCACGTCCTCGGTCGCAATGAAGAGTCCCGTCTGGCTAACTCCTGGTTCGGTGGAAATCGCAACAAAAAGACCGGCGCTCTCAAGAGGGCAGTAGAGTACGCCGAAGCCTCTTAAGGCATAATCACACCACTCAGAAGAGAGGGCCTTCAGTGGCCCTCTTTTTTTATCAAAATAATTTGAATTTATAGTGAAACCCTGTTGACATTGTGGCCCTTTTAGTTTAAGATCTAATCATAATCAAGAGCAACCCAAGAGGAGAAGAGATCATGACGCACACAGTGGAAAATATGGCCGGTCAGGTTTTTGCAGTAGGTGGCCGTGTAAAGCATTATGATGGTTGGCAGGGTACTATCGTCGAAATCGTAGAGCGCTTTTATAGTGATGCTGTTCTTCTTAGAGTCAAACCAGACAATATGTCTCTATTGCCAGCGAATCAATGTTGGGAAACCATTGGTGGTAAGGTTTTTTGTAAACCACTTGAGCATGGATTGTCAATGGGTAATTACACTCCACTTTAATTTCAACAAAAGGGTTGACACCAGCCCCCTTTTGGTTTATGATGAAATCATAATTAAAGAGGAGAAAAGATTATGAAGACATTCGCTAACATCGTAAAAGTCCAGGATGGCACCACAACCCTCGATTTTGATGGCAATATATTCATTGTACCATTCATTGTCAACTATCAGCAAGCCTGTGACGAGGTGTTCCTCGATGAATTGCTGGGTATGGCCCTTCAGGAGATCTATGGTTACAGCATGGTTCAGAAACGTGGCTGCTACAGCGATCTCAGCCGCGCTGAGCCATACCTCGATTGAGCAAAATAAATCATATTAAGATCATTTTGTTATTGACATTGTGATCTTAATATGATATATTTAATCATAATCAAAGCAAAGAGGAGAAACGATTATGTTGGATTACGCAGAAATTAACATCGACAGCCTGGTGGATGAAGTCAATGATAAAATCAAGGCCGAGCTCAATGAAGCCGAATGCGTATCAACCGAAGCACTGGGTCTCGATCCACGCGCAGGCATGGTATGGGTAACCGATGATGGGATCATTGTCAGTCACGGTTACGCTCGGTCGCTCAACTACTACGGTGGTTTCGAGTACGTAGACAGTGATTGTGTTACGCAGATTGGTAACTACACCTTCTACAGTGCTAACGATGACCGCGTCAACGGCTGCATGGAGCGCTACGATCAGTACATCAGCAGTAAAAGTTGAAGTTGAAAGTTGAAAGTTGAAGAATGTCAATAGGTAATAATTAAAAAATACCTATTGACATTTCTTCTATTCTGATGTAGTATGGCTATATAGAGGAGAACAGATATGACTTTAGACGATATTGACCAGGCAGCTCGCAATATTCTTCAGACGCATGCTAATCTTCACCGGGATGTGGTTAAGCTTGATCGTCATGGTGCAGAGTGGTCAGTGCTTAGGAAAGTACACATTAATAATGTTATTCGTAAGAACTTATCACAAGCTTATGCTGATATGCTTGAGCTTAAAGAACTATATGAGAAGTATCCATGAAGTAGACTTCTATCGAATAGAGTAACATTCGCGCGAGAACCAATAAAAAATGGCGTGGTGACTCAGATGATCAATGTATAGAGAAAAATAAGTTCTGAAAAAATTCTAGCTCAAAAACAAAAAATAAGTTCTGAGAAAATTCTACGGTTAAACCCTGTGGCTAAATATTGTTCAGATTTTTTCTGCAGAAAAAAATAGACAGAACCTTGAGTTGAGCAGAACCTTGAGTTGAGCAGAACCTTGAGTTGAGCAGAACCTTGAAAGAATAAAAATATTATGCATTATTATGGAATAGACTCAGATTTTGGTATTTCTAGGTATAATA
>Ga0222640_1000503_pt1 | contig 11914 bp, 18 predicted proteins | sample AntAcemetagen187_FD_181144 | JGI IMG/M metagenome (GOLD analysis project Ga0222640, IMG submission 181144) | Saline water microbial communities from Ace Lake, Antarctica - #187 | ecosystem: Environmental > Aquatic > Non-marine Saline and Alkaline > Saline | place: Antarctica: Ace Lake... | reverse complement strand
GTATGTTGATTATGTTGTTGGTCCTGGATTCTTTGTTGATTGTAAAGATGAAAAAGCTAAAAAGATAATTGAAGACTTTATGCAAGATGTTAACTTTGATACTATTCTTAGGAAATGGATTAAGGACGCATTGATTAAAGGAAATGGTTTTATTGAGATTGGTGGAGATAAGAAAGAGGGTGTTAAAGGATTGAAAGTATTGAATGCTGATTACATGTATGTTCTTAGAGATTATAAAGGAAAGATAGAACAATATAATCAGTATAGGGGGGCATTTAATAAATTTTCTAAAGAAAAGATTATTGATTTTAAACCAGACCAAATAGCTCATGTCCCATTTAATCAAGTAGGTGATTGTGCTTATGGATTAGGAATTGGTTACCCTGCTTTACAGTTTATGGATAGTCAAATTCAACAAAATAAAGATATGCATATAATTCAAAATAGAAAAGCAAATAGTCCACTTCATGCCAAGTTAGGTAAGGTAGATGGAAACACTAAGATTATTCCTAAACCTTCAGATGTAACTGCATTTGGAAAGAATATGGAGAATATGCATAGTAAAACAGATTGGGCAACAGACCCTCTTGTTGAATTCAAAGTAATTGACTTTGGTAATGCAGGTGAGAAGTTTGAGCAATCAATGGAACATGATATGAATATGCTTATTTATGCTTTCCAAATACCAAGCGTATTGATGGGAACAGCTAATATTAATGAAGGAATTGCTAAAGTTCAGATGGATGGATTTCAAAGAAGGATTCAATCTATTCAAGCAGAAGTAGAAAAGATTATTGAACAGAAAATATTTAAGAGAGTGTTAGCAGCAAATGGATTGGAAGTTCATGTTGAATTTGAATGGGGTGCTCCAAGCACATTAGAAGTTGAAGGAAGAATGACACTTATAACTGATTTAATTAAATCGCCTACTACATCAATGACATTAAGTAAGATGCTTGAAGAAGAGTTAGTTCAATTACTTAAGTTAGATACTAATGAATATGAAAAGAATATATTAGAAGAAGAAAAAAAGCAAGAGGAAGAAAGAAAAAGATTGGAGGCACAGCCAACACCAATAGTTCCTGGTCAAAATAAAAACTTTCCTAAAGCAACACCACCTAAAGCTGCTATTGCTAAACAACCTAAAGCAGAAAAATACTTTATAAAGAAAAATAATATAGTTCCTGTTGAAGGAGAGGTTCATCTTGCTGAATTTATAAGGAAAAGTGGAAAAAAGTGGCTTATTATAAGTCATAAAACTGGAAATAATTTAGGAAGCTTTGATAGTAAAATAAAAGCTGAGAAAGCATTGAAGAAGATGGCATCTTATGTTAGAACAAAAGAAAACTATGAGTATATGAAAAGTTGTCCTAATTGTAATGAGAAGTGGGAAAGTATATCTGATATTGAAGAGTGGTTAGGTTTCTCTTATAAGAAGTATTTGAAGTATATTGAAAAGGCAACAGAAGCATATGGTTTTGATTTCTTAAAAGGAGTCACTGAAGCAGAGTTTGATGCTGGTTATTTAAATGAAGTTCAAATTAGTAAAGTTAGAAATGTTCTTAATGAAGGATTCAAGAAGGGGTCTAGTATGAGTGTAATGGCAAAGGAAATGGATAAGAATGTTGGATTAAAAGATTTATATAGAATGGAAGATGGCAAGTTAAAGACAGGTGCAAGTGGGCTTCCGATATTAGCAAGGAGTGCTGAAAAAAGGAGCATTGGTATTGTTAGAACTGAAGTTACCAGATTAGCAAATGAAGGTGCTGTTTCATATTATAAAGAGAATAAGATAAAGCAGGTTAGGTGGGTTGCATCATATGGTGATAGAACTTGTGTTGAATGTAGTGGACTTGATGGACAAATTTTTGAAATTAATTCTTATCCAGATATTCCTTTGCATCCAATGTGCAGATGTACTTTAACACCAGTAACGGAGTTGGGATAATTAAAATGGAGAAAATATAAAAAAACTTATATTATAATGAAGAAGATGGAGCTTATTACTTTATAGATGAAAATGATAGAAAGCAAGTTGTTACTCAAGAAAGTTATCTTTTAACATATATATTGGAGGTATTATTAAAACAAAATGAAAAGACCTGAATGCGCAATAAAAGGATGTACAAATGAAGGATTTATAGGTTATGCTGGTACTTGGATATGTGGTAGCTGTTTAGCAAAGATAGAAAAAAAGAAAATGGAAAGTGAAATGGCACTGATGGAGGAAATAGGAAATGATTAAAATATGCCCACGATGTAATGAAAGATATGTAGTTGGATTTGATACTTGTGATTTTATTCATGAATGTGATAGTGGAAATCTTACATTGGACCAAGAAGATGTAGTTGTTGTTGGAGATTGGACTGATTATGATGGGTCAGGAACAATAGGACCACAAGAGGTTATGAGACAAGGTTCGGAAAATGAACTTCAGGGAACAAGAGCTGGAATTGAAGGAGAAGATAAAGAAGATGATACGCCAAGAGGAAATAGGTCAAGTACTCATAGACAAAGACAACATTTAGAATTTATAAATATAAAAAACGAGAGGTTATCATAATGGGTGAATTTGAAGAGATGCCAGAAGAACCAGAACAAGAAGAAGTTATAGATAGAAGTGATTTGAATATTCAACAGTTTATGAATGATATGAGTATGATTGGTAGACAAGTTAATAATAGAGAGCTTGATAAACCAAATTTTGATTATGGTGATTTAGCTGTAACAAATTATTTATTGTGGTTAATGCTTGGTGAATTAATGTTATTAAATGGGGGTAAGAAAGAAGAATAATGGCAGAGTCAATTATTGATGGAAGAGGGAATGCTTATGCATTAGCAGTTAACAGTGATGGTTCTATAAATGTAAGTGGTGTTGATATTACTATCGGAAGCTTAGCAGTTAGTTTAGAAAGTATTTATGTTACAAGTGGAACAATGTATATGGTTAGTGGAGATAATTTAGCAGTAACTTCTATGCCAAAAACTGAAGTTTATGTTTCTGGAGCAGTTGTTACTGGTTCTAATTTTTGGGTTAATGAAACTACTCCAATTGATACTACACAAAATAATGCATTTATAAATTTACTTTATGTTTCTTCTGGAACAAGTACTGGAATAACAACAGGAAGTCAAATAGGTTCAATAGTTAAATTCATTGATGCTGGTTCGTATGTTAAGGTGTTAACTTATACATCTGACAATCTATCTAGTATTGGTAGTTGGTCATAATGGGATATACTTATAATCCTTTTACAGATAATTTAGATGTAATTGCTGATACTTTTTGGAGTAAAACTGGTAGTGTTATAAGTCCAACCGAAGTTGGAGATAGTATAGAGACTGAAGCACAAATATCCGCTCAAAATATAAATTTATTAAGTTACATTTATTTTAATGCATAGGAGGTAAAAAAAGATGACATTCACACATAAAATATTAGGGCAAAGTACAATTCTTAGTGCAAGCAATTCAACAATTTATACAGTCCCAGGAACAACAACAGGTATAGTGAAAATTCTATGGATAACTAACACTACTGCAAGTGATGTGACTATTGAATTATGGCTTGGAGCTGCGGCTGGAGATGCTAATAAACTCATGGATGGAGTTACAATTCCTGCAAATGATTTTGTTCAAGTATTCACAGACATTGGTTTGGCAGCAACAGAAACAATACAAGCCAAAGGAAGTACTAATCTAGCATTATCAGTAACAGCTACTGGAGCGGAGATTGCATAATGGCACTAACAATAACACAAGAAACAGATTTTAGAGTAATAGTTCCAACAGTAACTAATGTTGATTTGTTATTGAGACCTGGACATTCTATTTCTAATACTTCAAGAGCTGGAGAAGGTATTGTTACTGGATATGTTAATGCTGGTTTTGTTGAGAGAAGTGGTTGTGCAAATTTTACAATTCTTGTTTTAAGTGGAGATTTCCAGAATGGAGATTCTTTTACAAATACACCTACTGGTGCTGGAACTATAAGCACAGTTACAGTAGCTACTTATCCTGGAATACTTGTTACTGGAACAATGCCTGATACAGACAGCACGACTAATACAAATGAAGCCTTAGATGCAGATGAAGTAGATATAACTGTCCTTGATTCTTCGGTATTAAGGAAAGGAATGATTTTAAGAATAGATGACACTGTAGATGAATATTCTTTAATTGAAATTATACCAAATGCAACAACTATTACAGTTAAACGAGGTTTATTTGGCACTGGAGGAACGCATACTACAGGGAAGGATATTTATATTGTTGATACTGATTTATATGAACAGATTTTAGATGCTGATGTTACTGGTGGTTGGGGTTATTCAGATACTACTAACGGAAGAATTGAGTTTGATTGTAACTTAATATGTGGTTCTCCACAACAAACATCTAATAGTATTTTAATAACATCTATGGAGAATTTAGATTTAAGTATGACAGATACAAATAATTATTATCAGATGGGTAATGAAACATATAGGACATATTTCCAAAATGGTTTAGGTTATTTATCTGAGGTATCTGGTGATTGGGATGGCTTCGCTTCAAGAGGAAGTATAATAAAGACGCCTGGTGTTGGTACTACATTCACCCCTTGTGTTAATTGTACTTCTTATTTCTTTTCTGCAACTATAGATGGAGCAATTAACTTTAGAGGTAAAACAATAAGCTATGATATGTTTCTCTCAAGTGTTGATAATGCAGTTATAAATCTTGGACATACTGAGGTAAGTAAGGGATTTAATACATTTTGTAATTTAACTTCTGTTAATGCTGCAACTGCATTGTTTGAATCTAAAATACTTAAAATATATGGAAGTGGCATTTATTGGATTTATAGTTTCGCTGATGTAACTTTAAGAGAGATGGAAACAGATGAACGAGTTGCTGGTTCTGGTTTTTTAGCTGCTGGAACAAAGACTCAAATAGATTGCAAGACTCAATCTTCTTTTGGCATATTTGGTACGTTTGGTTTTACTTTTGATAACTTTAAATCTTTTAACTGTAATGTTATAGGAGAAGATGGTGAACCAATAGAAGGTGCTAATGTTGTCTGTAATTACAGAATAGACAATACAGATAATATTTTCTCAGTTCCTACTGATGCAGATGGAATAACTGAAGAACAACTTATTAGATTTGAAATAGCTCCTTTACTTCCAGCAGGTTTTGTCCATGGTGTTCCACAAATCACTGCAACAAGAAATATAGAAATTTTTGTAAGAAAATCTGGTTATAAAGAATACAGATATAGAAGATATATAGGGGATAGAGATGACCCCATTGTATTAAAAGATATAGTGTTAAAGAAAAAAAGATTCATAGAAACTAAAAGTGTGGGAGGTATATAATGCTAACAATACAAGAACAAGAATATGGTAATAATTTAATTGCTTATTATAAAAGTCCAGTTGTTAAAGATGATAAAAAAGTTTCTGATTTTATTTATGCTATTGATAAAAGCAAAATAATTATGATTAAAGAATTTTTAATTAATGTGATTCAAGTACAAAAAGAAGCAGATTTGGAAGTTTATAATCAAAAAGTTTCAGAATTAACAGCTGAAAATCAAATAATAATAAATTATTCAAAATAATAAAAAAGGTAAAAACCTTTGTACAATAACAAAATATATACTCAATTATATAATTTAGAATATAATATTTATAAACTAAAAAAAATAACATATTACATGGATATTCAGGATAATAGTTCGGTAGACAATAAAGATTGGAGAGTTTTAGAATTTTATGTACCAATTGAAGAGTCTGTCCATAGTGAATCAGAAGATTTCTTTATAAAAGGTGTGGCGATTAATGAAACGACAACTCTTAATAATGTTAAGTATGTTGCTGAGGAATTACAAAAGGCAGCACCTAGTTTTAGAAATGTTCCTATTTTATTAGACCATAGGAATGAAGTTAAAAACATAGTGGGACGAACTACAGAAAATGTAAATTGGAGTTCGACATTTAATAGGATTGATTTTGAGGCAAAAATTATGGATAAGGGTATTATAGAAATGATTAAGGATGGTAGAATTGGTAGTGTTAGTATTGGAGCTAAAGTTGATGATTTAATAGAGGAAAAGGATGGTAGTATGAAAGCTATCGGAATTCGTGGACTGGAATTAAGCTTAGTAGCTGTTCCAGGTGATAATCAAGCAAATTTAGCACAAGCTTTAGAGCAGTGTCATCATTTGAAAGAGATGGCAAATACTAAAGTTGAAGTTAAAGGCGCTGATAAACAACTAAATACAAACGAGGATACAATGGTAGAAGACATTAAACAACCAGAAGTCGTCCCTGAAGAATCTAAGGTAGAAGTCCCTGAAGTAGAAACTCCTGAAGTAGCTAAAGAAGAAGAAGCTAAAGAAGAAGTTGTTGCTGAAGAGAAAGCTCCAATTAACGTAAAGATTGATACATCAGAAATTAGTGATATGAAAGCACAAATTGCTGAGTTGAAAACTTTATTAGTTGAAAAGAAAAAGATTACAGAGGAAATTGAAGTGGAAAAAGAAGAGACAAAGGAAGACGAGACTAAGGGTGAAGTATCAGAAGAAAAGGAAGAAGCTTTAGAAAAAGTTAATTCATTGATTGTTGAAAAAGCAAGAAGTGGATTTGGCGTTTATAGAGATTATTCAAACGAGAATTCTGATTCTAATCTGAAAAGACTTGTTAGATAAAATTTATATTCATAATCACATTTAGTGATTATAAATTATAGAAATAGAAGGAGGATAAACAAAAAGAAATGGCAGTAAGTTATAGCAATACAGACGGAGCAATTGGAATTACAGATGGAGGAACTCCACGAACAATGACAATTAAAGCTAGAGAAGACATTACCGGAGGATTTTGGGTAAATGGTTCAACAGCTGAAGGAGTAGTTGGTTCAGGAGCAGAAACATATGTATCGGCTGATATCGAAGGATATACAGTTTCGACTCAAATTGGTTCGAGAGTTATTGGCTTAGCGACACAAGATATTGCATCAGGTACTTATGGTACAATTGCAAGGAGAGGTGATTATTTGATGCCTTGTTTAAGTGGAACCAAGATTGGTTCAGTTTATGCAGGAAATCCATTAATGGCTGGAAGTGCAGGAACTGTATTACCTTTAGGGTCAAGTACTGTAGTACCACAACCTGGAGCGGCAGTAGGAGCATATATGTACCCAGTAGCAAGAGCAATATCAACTGGTGGAGTAGCAGGTGAGTTTGTAGTTGTTTCATTAAATTTATAGAATGGCAGAACTAAAAGCAATACAAGAATTACTTTCTACAGGAATGGGGACAGAAGGACAACTTTTGATTCCTCGTAAAATTCATGATACTCTTATAGAAGAAGTTGATAAGAATTTAATTCCTCGTAGTGAGGCAGCAATGTATTTTGGACCAACTGAAATATCAGGTAGTAGTTATGATGTAGATTTGGTAGCACCTAATGAAATGGATATTAGAATCGTTGCAGAAGGAGCAGAGATACCAATCGACCAAAGCGCTTATGAATCATTCAACTTGAAACCAGTTAAGTGGGGAGTTGCATTAAGAATCACTAAGGAAATGTTAGAGGATTCAAAATGGAACTTGTTATCACATAACATTAAGGTTGCAGGTAAGAGATTCGCAGAGAAGGAAACAACTCTGGTTATAGAAGACGCGTTGGACAATGCATCAAATACAGTATCAGGTGGAGCAGCAATTACAATAGCTAACATTACAAGAGCAATGCAATATTTAGATGATGAAGACTATACCGGAACAACAATGTTTGTTGGAATGGAAGTTCTTAATGATTTAAGGAATATTGATACTTTTGTAGAGGCTAATAAGATAGGAAACAACGACATGCTTGCAAGAGGATTTTTAGGTACAATTTACGGATTGAATGTAATCAAATTTTCAACTAATGCAGCACCAAGTTCAACCTATAGTAAGTACGCATATATCACAGATAAGATGCACGCTTATGTAATCGCAGAAAAAAGACCAGTGACTATCGAAAACTTTGATATGCCGGTGTACGACATGAGTGCAGCGTCAATAACTCAAAGGATTAAGGTAAGACATTTGAGAGCTAATGCAATTGCAAAAATTACAACCGCGTAAATAGGTTGTATAAATAAATTTTATTTTTTTTATTTTTTTATATTTACAGAGAGAAGTTAACTCTATAAAAACAAAACAAATGTAAGGAGGACATAAAAAGAAATGGCAGATTCAACAACAACAGGAAGTGCAATAATAGGCGGAATAAACGGAGGTCTACAAAAAGGATTATTGGGGGCACCAAATACAAATTCAGAGTATACGGATAAATCTTTAATCATATATGGAACTCCGCAAAATGTTATTACAGCTAATGTAGGAAGTCAAGTGGCTTTCGATATTCAAAATAATGATGTTTATATAGCAGTAGCACAAGGAGGTAGTGAATGGAGCAGATTAGGTTCATTAACTTAATTTCATTCATAATTTAAAATGACAGCAACTAATATGATTGTAAGTGGAGTAACATTAAATTTTAGTGGTACTCAATTTACTCAACAAGGAACAGTTCAGTTATGCTTAATGTGTGCTATGAGTGGGTTAGCAGTTATTCCAGTTAAATGTGATTCTACAGGTAGAATAGGAAGTGTATTCTAATGACAGCACTTACTAATGTTGAAATTGGAAGCGTAGTTTATAATCTGGTAGATAATATTCCAACAGGTATAAGTGGAACATTACCATATTTAGTAAATTTAGGTGTTTATACAGCAGAAAATTATACTGGTAATGATATTTCAGTAGATTCAATTGGTGATGTATATCAACCGGCGGTTATTAATCTAACTATTTCTCAAGTCCTCGGTCAAATGGAGGCACAAGGATTAGGTACTAAATCAGTAAAAATTGGAGAATTATCTATTACTAAAGGAATGCAAGAAGGAACTTCAAAGAGTTTTCAATCTTTAGCATTCAACCAATTAAATGATTTAGGAAAGTCAATGTCCTATTATCAAACTTATAATTAAAATGCCAGGAAACGGATTAATTATGAGTTTGAGTGAATTTAGGTCACTTCCACAAAAACAAAAATTAGATTGTCTATTTGAAAATCAAGTTAAAACTTTACAATTAATGAAAGGTTATAAATTATATTACAAATTCACTTATGCAGTAGGTGCTGTATTATCAATAGGAATGGGGATTCTTTTTAAACTACAATTAGGAGGTAGTTAAAATGTCTATTGTTTCTGATTTCCAAGCTGGAGTCGATGAGGCGATGAAGTTTGGACAACAAATTCGTGTTAAATATTATAATATAGTTGAAACTGGTGATTATTATGATGATGATGCTAACTTAACTCAAAGTGGAACTGATTTTTGGGCAAGTGGAGTTGTTCTACCTATAAGTAATTCTCAAGGAAGTAGTGATGCTGTATTGCTTGAACAAGGAAAGGTTTTAACAAATGATACTAAATTGTATGTTGATGCTTCTGTTCCAACATCTGGAACAATTAAAATTGGATTAGGAAGTCCAGTTACTGGAGAGTATAGTTTATTAAGTCAAGGTGTTACAAAATGGGATGTTAATGAAATTGCTATTCTTAAAAAAATATTCATAAGAAAATTAGATACAGGGAGTTTAATGGGAGAATAAAATGGCTAATCAAAAAATATCTGATTTAAGTGGATTATCTTTTGCAGCAAATGATGATGAGTTAGTAATAGTGGATTCAAGTGAAAGTGAAACTAAAAAAATATCATTTGGAAAATTAACTGGTTCGTTTGCTATTTCTGGTGGAGCATATCATGATAGCTTTTCTGATTATGTTGCAGATGAACATATTGATTGGACAACAGACCAAGGGACAACAAATATTGATTCAAGAAATTATACAGATAATGATACAACAGCTCACGCTTCATTTTCACAATTAGATTATGCAAGTGCTGGGCATACTGGTTTTGCAAGTTCAACATCTTTGACTACAGTATCAGGAGCAGGAGTAGCAGTGTCGGGTGGTTTTATTGTAACTTCAGGAACAGGAGTTATAATTTCAGGAGCGACTGTTACAAATGCTGACGATATATCAACAAATACTTCTAATCTTTCTACAGTAAGTGGAGCAGTTGTTATAAATAAAAATAATTTATTAATTGTTAGTGGTGCAGGTGTTGGTGTATCTGGTGCTTTAGTAGTTGTTTCTGGAGCAACTGTATTGAATACTGCTAAAGTAACAAATGTTATAACAAATTTATCTGAAGGAACATCTACACTTACTACTGTTAAAGTTAATTCAAGTGATGGAGATAATGCTACATTAGCTTCAGCATCTACATCAAGAGCTGGATTATTATCAAAAGTCAAATTTGATGAAATTGGTACAACAACTTCTTCATTATCTACAGTTTCTGGAGCAACTGTAACTAATGCAGCAAATATTAGTACTAATGAAAGTAATTTATCAACTGTTTCTGGTGCAGGATATACAAATACTCAAGATATTATAACAGTTTCAGGAACAACAGTAACTAATTCTGAAGACATATTAACAGTTTCAGGAGCTAGTGTAACTAATGCTGATGATATATTAACAGTGTCTGGTGCAGGTGTAACTAATTCTGAAGATATTTCAGCATTAGATAGTAATTTAAATACAGTATCAGGAGCTGGATATTCTAACACTCAAGATATTATAACAATTTCTGGAGCAGGGTATTCTAATTCTCAAGATATCATAGTAATTTCAGGTGCAGGAGTAGCGGTTTCAGGAGCATTAGTAGAAGATATAGCAAACTTAGCAACAATTTCAGGTGCGACAGTAACCAATGCAAATGATATAGAAACTGTTTCTGGTGCCGGCGTTATAAATAAAAATGATATTAATACTATTTCTGGTGCATATATTGTTACTTCTGGAGCTTTAGTAACAGATATTGCTAATTTAGTAACAATTTCTGGTGCTCTTGTTTCTGATATAAATGATTTGGTGACAATAAGCGGTGCTACTGTTACAAATAAAAATAATTTGACAGTTGTAAGTGGAGCATATGTAGCAACAAGTGGGGCATTGGTTATAGACATTACAAATCTTACAACAGTATCAGGAGCTGGAGTAAGTTCTACAAATCAAATAGTAAAAAACACTGGAAGCATTGTTATAAATGCTGGTAACATATCACAAAACACTGGAAGTATTATACTTAATACAACTCATAGATTAGATAGTACACAAGCACACTCAGATTACCTATTAAATAATGCAAATGATTCAACAACAGGTTCAATAGTATCTGCTGGATTTAGTACGACAGGTATAACAGTAACTGGAGACCACGGAACAGCAACAACAGACCAAGTCGTTAATGTTTGTTATGGAACAGGGGATCCCCCAACAGCAAACACAACAACCGAGGGCTCACTTTATGTGCAGTACACCGCTTAAAATGGATATTGAAGAAAGGAACAAATTACAATCTATTAAATTAGAAATAGAGCAAGATAATGATAAATTTGTTTCAGACAAACTGAAAAGATTAGATGATTTGATTAAAAGGAAAAAAGATTCTAATCCAAAAAATCCAAATAATATTACAATGAAACAACATTTAATTAACGAACATCAAAGAATAAAGGACAATCCAATAAAATTTATAAGTGAAAGACTAAAGAGTTTAACTGATTCAATTATACAACTGGAGGAATTAGATGGCGACAGTAGAGATAAGTAGCTGGGAGGATTTATCTGATATTAATGATGCCCTATCTGGAGATTATATACTCACAACAGACTTAGATTCTGATTCAACTGGATATTCTACTTATGCAAGTTCAACAGCAAATGCAGGGGTAGGCTGGACGCCTCTTGGAAATTCAACAACTAAATTTACAGGAACTTTTGATGGGGATAG
>Ga0222640_1000497_pt1 | contig 12014 bp, 15 predicted proteins | sample AntAcemetagen187_FD_181144 | JGI IMG/M metagenome (GOLD analysis project Ga0222640, IMG submission 181144) | Saline water microbial communities from Ace Lake, Antarctica - #187 | ecosystem: Environmental > Aquatic > Non-marine Saline and Alkaline > Saline | place: Antarctica: Ace Lake... | reverse complement strand
CAGGCACTTACATGAGCGGTATGTCGAGATGCACCAGGAACTCAAGGAGATGCTCCTGGTGGCGTAACAAGAAAAACAGGGGAAGGCGCGAGCCTTCCTCGCAAGTCGTCTAAATAATAACGGCGTGAACGGCAACCCACGCCACAACACAAGGAGCGAATAGCATGAGCATGCCACGAGAACACACATTGACAGCCGGAAGCGTCTTGAGCCTCTTCGATTCAATCGAAACGACGCAGGTGAAACAGATGGATGGCATTTCAAATGGAGATCAAGAGTTTTGTGAAAAAGAAGAACGGGAGTATCATGTCCACAATGATTATCTCGAACAGCTTATCGCGATTCCCTCCCCAGAATCGAAAAAAGATATTCATGACTATGATGCGTTTTTCGAGAGTACGCTGTATTTCGCGTTCAACAAGAACGCGGTACGATTTGTTGGAAATATTTCATATTATTTCCAACAAACATACACGGTGACATTGGACTCAGATGCGATACTGTCAACCTTGCTGTTCCCGAAAGATACGAACTTCGATTCATCCGGACGGCATTCTCGCTATTATACCGGAATTTATTCCAGAGAATGCTGCCAGACACCAAACTATCAGAGGGTAGTCGCTGAAATTATCAAGCAGCTTGGAGGGCGGTCATTCAAACAAAAGGCTGTTCATGAAATGAAAGCAACGTTCCTGGAACGTCTAACGCAGTGGAACGAAAACCGAGCATCCCTGAAAGGAAAAACGATTCAATTGCAAGGATTTGTAGGATATAGCTCATTTTTTGAAGGGCAGCTTGGTCATCATGAGCCAGCATTGCAAGCATTTTATCAATGCTTGTTCCATTTTGAGACCGGTGAGTCTCATATCACACATGAATGTTTTTTTCAAGACTGTCCTATTGTGAATGGAAATAATTGTCATGTGAAGGTGTCTGAACCGTACACCTTCCATGATACCCACTTCAAGAAGGTGCGGAGCCTGAAATTTTTTAAAAATGGACGGATTGATGTGAAGTTCACGACAAACAAAGACGCTGAAACATTCTTCAATGAATACTGTCGAAGGTGAGAATATGAAAAAAAATATTGGCGACCTCGTTATTTATGGGGAAGATATTGCTACGGTTATGGATATTGATGAAAGTAGAGTAAGAATAGAATTTGAGGAGGGAAACAGGCTTTGGGTACATCCAACTGACATCCATACACCTTCTAATGATGCGTTATCTGCTTGGGATGAAGGCGAACTTCCAGAAGAGTATTGTTATCCTGTCTTAGGTGGGAATTCATTACCCACCGTTGAATATGTGGTTGATACAATTATGGACACATTGTCTCTTTTATCAAATATAGAGTTTTGTGATTTTTTTCGTGAACGCCATGATATATTGTCACCTCATCTTGAAGACGCGTATCGTGAACTTGATACGCTCAAAGATAAAATGAAGGGGCTGAGATGAAATATACAGCACAACATCTTCAATTCACCCACGAGCAACGCGACAGTCTGAGAACGCAGATTCTCAGACTGATCGCCACACGTACCGCCGAGCAGCACGGTGTCACGCAAGAGATTATCTATAACTCATACACCCACAAAGGTGGCTTGCACGGGCTGTCTTACAGCGATTTCACGAACCGTTACGAATACGGAGAAGCGAAAAAAGCATTGGAAGACGGTCAATTTTTCACGCCGTCTGAGGTCTGTCAGGACATTGCCGACCTCTTACAGCTTGATGCCTCCGATACTGTGGCAGATCTCTCCTGTGGCATGGGGAATTTCTTCAACGTCTGCCCTACTGAGCAGAATTGCTACGGCATGGACGTTGACGAAGAGGCCGTCACCGTCGCACAATATCTCTATCCTGATGCTACGATAGAGGTGAGAGATCTTCGTCACGCCACACCACCAGACACGCTGCTTGACGTGGTATTCGGGAACCCACCGTTCAATCTGCGATGGGAGTTCCCCATCCCAGATTCATATAACCACGAAACGATTGTGTCGCAACTATGGTACTGCCAGCAAGCGGCGCGATGGCTCAAGCCCGGTGGACTGTTGGCTCTCATCGTTCCGACCGCATGGCTGTCTGACACGTTTCAGGAACAGAAAGCGATTGAAACCATGAATAGTCTCTTCTCGTTCCTGGGACAATATCGCTTATCGAATGACGTGCGCGGGTTCGGAAAGATAGAGACAAAAGTCATGGCCTTCCAGAAACGCGCTGAGACGATTCATTCTGCTCAATACGTCTCAATATACACGACTCGTGAGAACGCAGTTCTGAATGTCATACAGGCACGTCAAGCGGTAAAAAATCATCGTGCCTCGATCTTATTGGAAACGAAACACGATGAACAAGCCGCTGGCGATCCGAAAGACTGGGAACAAATTGTCAAGTTGCGCTATGACATCTCACAACATCCGAACACGAAAAGGTTTCTGTCAAACGCCGATGCACTGATTAACGAACTCAGACACGGGAAGCCGGACGGGATGACCTGGGAGGGCTGGAAAGAAAAACATGTCACGCCGAAGAACACCATCATGGCGTTAAAAGAGATCTTGCATCGCCAGGGATACGTCAAATCGAAAGGCGCGATTTCTCAGATCAAGGAATATCCTGAACAGGTGAAAAGTTTTGCAGAGATTGACAGTGTCTCTGAAATTGATATGTTTCTGTCGACATGGCGCGTATATGATAAGGTCGCCGGGGAACTGTTCGGACGTGAAATTGCCTTGACGGAAATGCAGCGCCATGATTTGGTGTTGCTCTGTCAGAAAAGATGGGGGCTGATCCAGTGGGATACAGGTTGCGGGAAAACTCTCGCATTGTTGGCCTGGAATGACTGGCAACGTACCCAGTATCCGATCCGATATACTGTGATCACGTCAACAGCCCTCGCCATTAATACCACATGGCAGGACGCCTTGACGAGTTATCACAGGAGATATGTCAGGATTCGCAGACCGTCGGATTTCGAGAAGGTACAGCCCGGGGATATGATCTTGCTGACCTATGATGCGCTGGCTGATGACACCTGGCAGCTTGTCCGTCATCTGACACGCTGGCTGAACCGTATCGGACGCAAACACGTCTCCTGGCTCTGTGATGAGAGCCATAAACTTACTAACCCATCAAGCAAAAGGACGCTCAGAATAAAGGCCGCGCTCCAACGAGTACACTACAAGCTGTTCGCGACGGCGACGGCGATGTTGAATAACGTGGCGGAACTATATCCACAGATCGAAGCCATTTTGAATAATAGCACGAATATGCTGTGTGAATCTCAATTTCGGTATTCCCGCGATAAAGACGGAAATATGGACAGAGATGAGAATGAGTGGTACGGCGAACCATTCCCGGCACGGATCGGATTTGACATTTTCAAATCATGCCATAATCCTGAAAAGATTACGGTGTTCGGAATAGGGAAGATGAATCAGGACATCTATAACCTGGATGCTTTGAAACGAATAACTGATAGCCTCATCATCACCCGCTCATTTGAGGATATACGAGGAGACGCGATGCTTAAAAGCGTCGTGCATACGATAGAACAGAACGCGGCAGAGCGAGCGTTGTGTGTCCAGATTATGCAGGAGTTATCTGGACTCCTACATTACTTCACGAACACCGGGAACGCTCGAAAAGAGGCTGGTTTGAAGTTGATTCGTCAGATCAATTTACTGATCAAAGCGTCTTCGATTCCACACACCTTCCTTGAATATCATGATGAGGCGTTGCCGAACAAATTTCTATATCTATTTAAGCTCCTCAAAAAATGCAAAGAACCGGTAGCGGTAGGGGTGACGTTTAGAAAGGCTATCGATGAATATCATACTGAACTGATGGTACGCTTTCCAGACCGCAGGGTGTTTGTCATAAATGGGAATGTGGACATTCGGAAGCGGCAAACGATTACGCAGGAGTTTGAGCAGTCTGGGGATGGAATTTTGCTCACCACACAACAAGCGTTGGCGGAGTCAATCAATATTCCGAATATCAACGTCTGTATCATGGAGAGCCTGCAATGGAATAGCCCAACCATGGCACAATTTTATGGACGGTTTCGGAGGTTTACGAGTAAGAAGCAGACGACCGTCCATTATTTAACGTATAAAGACAGCATTGAACAGAACCGAATGGCTCTGATTTTGAATAAGAAGCGAATGACGGAATTTTTGAAGTATGATACAGAGAACGAGGTTGACGTGTATAAGGAATACGGGCTGACTGAGTCACTCTTGACGGCCTGTATCCAGAAAGCCCAGGATAAAGATGGGAAGACGTTCTTGACCTGGGGACAACAAACAATCAATTGAGGTGTGACGTCAGGGCGGCGTCGGAGCGCGACGCCGCCCGGGCGTTTAAATTGAAATCGGCATAAAGATTATAGCAATGAAGTCCTCCTCCATTTTGATTGTTATGCCAAGATTCCTTGATTAATATTGTTGATGGAGAGAGGAGGAGGGGTGAACTTTATTTTAATGAAGGAAAGGAATGGCATAAGACGTATGAAGGTGCTTGTGTTAGAGCAAATGAAATGAAAAAAAAGAGAATCATTTCGTTGAATAAATCAAATGTTGCGCCATTTGGACTCGAACCAAAACCGAGACCTCCTCACTCTCGGAAAGTCCCGTGTTCCTGACCACTGCACCTGCTGTGGGTTAAGCGCAAAACTCTGTGATTAGTACTGCTGACATGAAGTTCAGCCGAGAGTGACCGCCAAACAGGACTACATTTCATCGACCAACGCTTTCAAAATACAGGGGCGAAAAGTGCCTCATGTACAGCCACGCCTCGTCTAAGGCGTGATCCTAGGGTACTCTTACTCACCACTGACCATCTCATCAGTTCTGAGATGGGCATGACGCGTCCCCTATAACGAAAATAGAGAGTGCGCCGACTCGCCCTATGCGCCGGGGCGTTGTTTCCGCCCCTCTTCCCGATTTCAATTCCCCATGAAACGAGCCACATCTTAACTGATGTGTGCGAAACTCCGAAGACCTCAGCCGTCTTGCGGAGCGATCCGCTTTCTGCATATTTTTTGCAGATTAAATTCTGGGTCTCACCGGCGGTCAGCTCCTGCCCAACCACTGATGAGATGTACCTAATCGTGTGGGTGGAGATCATACGATGTCACCTATCATAGGGGTGAGCGTATCCCGTGCCACCGGATCTGTAATTGGGGTGAGTGAAAGCCTCCTGTCTGTTTCATTTTCAATTTTTAGAGCAGTCTCTTCCTTTAACACATAATCAATAAACTGCTCTCTGCCAAGTCCATAAATATCCAGGAGTTTGTAGAGATTTCGATCCCCAAACCCTCTCACGCCGTTTTCAACTTGTGAAAGATGCGAACGATGTATTCCGGTAAGATTACAGACGTGCGTTTGCGTCATCTTGTGATGCTTACGATGCCGCCTTAATACCCGCCCAATTGCATGTTTATTTAAAAGCATATTTTTACCACCTCTCTTTTAGATATATAATTCATCTTTCGACGCTAATTTCGTCAAGGTCGTCTTTAAATCCGTACTTCCGGATTAACCCTAACAGCTTTTCATCGCATCCGTCTCCGTATATTTCGGCATTTAATGGATGTGGTTTTAAGTCCCGAACTTGTCTTTTCATGTAGGATACGCTCCTTGCGAAACTGTGATACACAGCTTCATTTTGGTAGTTTTAAATAAAGATCAATTATCTGGTAAAAAGATAGGCAGATCACCCTGTAAAGTCAAGAAAAAAGTGAAACGAAAGTCATTATTTTACTTTTTAGTAAATTTAAACTTGACAAAATCCATACGAGAACCAATACTATATCCAGAATAGGAAATAAGGTTTTAGCAAAATTTCACTTTTGAATCCAGGAGCAGGACGACATGAACACTCTGCAACACGCCACAGCACAGCAACCGATCACCAGAGCCAATCATAGTGTATCCGAAGGGTCAACCGCATCGCATGGCTGTCAGCGGATCACGAGCATGACCTACTCTTCTGGGAACAACCGACGCGGCACAGGCCGGAGCCAGACCCGCCGCACTCGTAAGACCGCCTCCGTCTCTCACGAACGTAAGCTCGAAGCCTACCAGAACGCCATTCATGTGTTTAGGGCGCGTTTACAGGAGGCCAGCGAGCAAGGGAGCGAGGCATCGGTGCAATATTACACCGGGCAGATTCAGAAATATGAAGAATTAGTTGGGATGAGCGCGGAGTAGCCTGCTGGGAGGTGGTTCAGACCTCCCAACAGGAAACAAGGAGAAAATCATGAAACTGAGATCTCTCTTGTAATCTATGTCATGCGTTTCAAAAAGTCAAATGAATGCACCACAAATTATTCAGAATCAGAATTATTATACAGCCGCCTTACAATTTCATGCCGATGCGGTACGGTGGGAACGATATCTCACCGAAAATAAACACACAATAGGCATGGGGGCCAGACAAGAATTTATGACGCAAAAAACCATTGCTGAGAAAAGGCGCGACCTGGAAAAGCTGATCGTCTCCAACATGCCACACTTTGTGGACACCTGGGAGCGCACGTATGACAAAACCAGCGTGAACCAGTGTAAACTCGTCGTGACGCGACCAGATGGGATGACGATAGATGAGTTTGATTCGCAGGTTGAAGACCTGCTCACCGCCATCGAAGTTATCACTGAAACCGAACTCAAGGAAGTTCGGTACGCTGAAAGTCAGTCAATCTGGACAGTCACCTTTCACGCAGAGTTTAAAATACACACCATTCGTTTTACACGCAACGTCGTTCCCATCCCGAAAGACAGAATTCTTGAAGAACAATACATCATGAAAAATGGCAAGGTGGTCACGATGAAGACGATCCTGCCGGAACTGAGGGCGTCGTAATGATTAGTCAAGCATTTATCTTGGTCGTATTCATTTGTTTAGCACTATTGTGGGGGTGTACCCCGTTTTGACGTCAAGTATTATATATGTTCGTTTCTGGTACACACCATTGTTTTCAGAATGCATCTTGGCGGGAATTCAGCAGGAACCCGCTGGGAGTGTGCTGCACTATGAATTTTCTGACGCATTGTGGGATGGATTGCAGCACCGCCTGCATGAGCGCGTCGGAACTGGAATCTTATTGAAACCGCGCACGTCTCGCACGGTGTTTGAGGTATTTCTGGCGGACGTGCGAATGTTATCACGAGCACGTGCACCTCGTGATCTGATTCATCGGGCAGTTGATGATATGATAGATCGCTGGAATTACAGGAGTCTGGCGGGGCGGTTGGCAACACCACCGTCTCGTCGGGAAAAACATCATGAAACAGACAAAACGAATTGTGAGTATTCAGAAGACGGGGCCTGAATTTAGCAATCGCTTCACGCCGGATGAAACGGCGAAGAGCGAGTTTTGGTTCAAGCAGCAGGTTGTCGTGTTACTGAAAGATATTAAACAGGAAACAGACAGTCCAGCAAATTGATGTGAGAGTATGTGTAATGAATTCTTTGAACATTTTGAACATCCGGTCAACCCGGAATATATTGCAGAGCCGTTATGGCAACCGCCGATCCCGGTAAGCTGTTTCACAATTCCTGGGATGCGTGTTTATGCGTGGCTTGAAGCTGGTGAATTTCGCTTCGGCCCCGGTATTACAGGATGTTTTTCGACGACCTGCGACCGTTCCTGGCTCGTCGAATGGGTGAAACGAGTCGGGAGGGAAGAGGCTGAAAAGACGCTCGCTGAGAAAATGCCATACGGAACACTTTTACACGGCGAACGCGCCAAGTATGACCGGGATCGCGTGTACAATCTGGATAAATGTCTCGAAGCCGTCACGATGTTCCAGATGACGCACGATGTCCCTGAATGGGTGAATCCGCGTCGGTGGGCGCAGGATTTGAGACAGGACATGTTAGCTTATCAACTCTGGTTCCAACGTGTACAGTTTGAGCCGTTGGCTGTTGAAATCCCATTGCGTTCCAAAAAGTATGGGGTTGCGACTCGAATTGACGCCTTTGGCATGATCACGATAGGCTCAGAAGGCTATTACCTGTCAGGGAAGAAGCAGGGACAGCCGAAAGGCGACCTGCTCAGGAAATACGCGATCATTGATACGAAGAGCAGCCGAAAAAACTATTCTTCGAACGAACACGCGATGCAGGTGTTATTTGGCGAACATTTAATCAAGGAGAATTTCCCATACACGCAAGAGGAAGAAATTCTCTTATTCAATTGGTCGCCGAAAGATTGGACGGCCAACCCGGATTATACATTTAAACAGCATTACAAGAAGTCGGAGGCAAAAGCATTGGCGTGGGAAGAGCTTGAAATGTGCATTGCTCTGACGAAGCTTCGCACGAAGTACACCAAAGGGCAGCTTGTCATCTCTGGCGAGATGACCCCTGGAACAGATGTGACCACGTTGTATCAAAAGAGATCCTATCTCGATATGATTCGGGATGAACTGTTGGCAGACCTGCCGGAAGAATTACGCGGCTGTGTCGCATAAGGAGGAAAACAATATGCCTATTCGAGGAGTTACAGACCAACAAAGCAGACACCCACAGTTTCCGACACTCGGGAAACTTAGAAAGGGTGGAGCCAAGAAAAAAGTATGGAGTAAGAAATATAATAAAGACATCGAAGGATATGGAGATGACCTTGAGTTCTTTCGTTTCCAATCTGAATCTAATGACGTTAAAGGCGCGTTTCGTGATATTTACGGAAATGAACCAGTATATTTGCAAGTTTATTTGCCATATCCTGACCCTGATAGAAATTTCGAGACGTGGAAAGAACAGTGGGCAAGCGGGCGAGTGTTGAAGCATCGGTGTGATGGGGTAAAGATCACACGCGAATATAAAGGGGGAAAGTATATTGACTATGACCGTTTAGGGACGCCATACGAGCGGCGTCCGGATTGTACCGGCGGGTGTAAAGAGGTAGGACGCCTCACGTTGATTCTTCCTGACCTCTGGAAACAGGGGTTTCTCGGCTATGTCACGATGGAAACGCACAGCTTGCATGACTTGATCAATATCATGAATAGCTTGCAAGAAGCATACGATAAGCGGACAGAAGCCGGGCTTGATCTCCGTGCCATGAAGTTTACTCTCGGTAGAGTCAAGAAAACGATCTCAACACCTGTAGATGGGAAACGGGTTGAAACACAGAAGAATCTTGTCCAAATCAGGCCGTCTGTCGATTGGGCGCGGTTACAGATTGAAACAAGCCAACAGGCAGAACGTTTGGCATTGCAAGGAATCTCTGGAGACTCTGTTCATCAAGATACCATCATTTCTGATCCGGTTGAGGTTGGACATGAGGAGGTATCACTGATAAAGGAAGGCGAAGCCCGCGCCATTCTCGTCGGGCAAGGCGATGAAGCCTGCCAACGTATTCGGGATATGACAGAGGACAGCACTATTCTCAACGCACTTACTGCTTGGGAAAAAGGCAAGCACGGGTGGGAAATGACGAAGCTTGACCAAATGGTGAATAAGCTCCTGGCGAAGGAGCAGGATTTGCTCAACCCGAAACCAGTTGAAACGCCACAATCAGAAAACATCGCAGTTGAGTGCGAACACGTTGAAACCACTCCGTCCTTTGACGAGATGATGAAGATGATTCGGAATCAGGGCGACGCTGTTCAAATCACGAAAGCCGAAAAGGCGCTGAATGGCGCAGAAGTGGATGACTCCGAACTCGCAAGAATCTATCGTGAGGTCACGGCATGACCGCCGTCGAACAATATATTTTAACTCAGGATCTCGCTCAGGCCGTCCGACGACTGGCCTGGGCGAAACAGCATGATTCTCAATTGCTGCGAATGCTCTACGAACAGCATATCGCGGCGATTGAGAAGACATTGGAACAAGGGAATCATGAGGAAGAAGATTATCGAAGAGGTACAGGCGATTATCAATTCGCCTGAGAATTATTGGAAGAGGCTGACGGCGTTACGCGCTGTCACCGTCTCGAATCGTCCTGGAGCCGATGAGGCGCGTGAGTTGATTCGTGCGTTCGTGTCCATGACAGAACGCCATGAAACCGTCTCCGAGACGGCATGGCAGTATATGAAGACGGCATTGGTTCATCCATTTTGGAGAACGATACGAACACGACATAACGGGCTACGAGAATATTACCTGGAAGAGCATGAAGGAATGCAATGCTCACTTGAGGGGCATTCCCCACGAGGGATGACGATTCAGGCGGCGCGAACGCCATCAAAACGTCGTCTGGACTATCTCAGGAGGACGTGTTCAGATGTATTTGCCGGGGGGCATGACTACCGTGGGGGTCTGTTCTCAGACCTATTCGGAACACGGGTGTGGGAACGTGACCATGCCCCGTGGCGAGATTCATATAAGTCGGAGTGGATGGAGCTTATCAAGGACTTCCAGTCTGAATATCAGGCATGGAAACGCGACACGTTCCCGCTGTCGCCGGAATACCATGCGTCACGGCGCGTCATGCCTGAGAGCAAGATGGTGCCGGTAGCATTCCAGTCTGACGCGCCGAAACTCGTACAACAGACGGAGCATAACCGGCACGTCTCAGAATACGGATTTCAGCAGGTGTATCCTTTCTGTGAATTTCGAGGGCACAAAATCGCCATTGAAATCGAAGAGATCTATGACAAGACGTATGATGATTTCCACCACGGGGCTGGGGAGCTTAAAAAGACGCTCCGGGCTGTAAAAATCTATGATGCTGAACGCTGTGTGCATACTGTTCGTCAGCAGGTGACGCTGACGGAGGACTGCATGAACAACGTGATTCGTGACCTGGATGAAGAGAACAACCGGGCTGAATTGACGCCATACGTCGGAAGACCGTTTGACTCGTTGTATGAATTCAAACGTGCCATTGAGCAGGCTCGTGGAGTATATTTCAATGGGTCGTATGCCTCGCCTGTTGCAAAATCCATATTAAAACACGCGGACAAAACTCTAACAGGGTTCAGCGGAAACTGGTTGCTCAAAATCATGGTTGAGTATTTCAATCTGCCAAAAGTCAAGGTGGAGACCGGGTTAAAACCTATTCAGTTATCGCCGTATTTTGAGGTTCATGCCGTGCGAAGCTTCCCGAACGGCTACACGCTGTATGAACGCCGTCTTGATTGCGAATTATGGGACTATTGCATCGTTTCTAAGCAGGGCGAGACGTTTCATGCGAACTCTCCGAAAGACTGTATAAAAGGGCTTCGACAAAAACGCAGAAAGTCGATGTTGGCAGAACAGCAGAAAGCCGGGAACGTGTTCACGCTCCGTAGCGTCCGAAAGAAATACGGATTCTGCAAAACAGGCGTTGAGACATTCTGTCAGGCCAACGGGCTTGACAGTGAGGGGATGTACCTCCGAGAGGAACTCACGGAGGTGATCTCAAAGAATTACGAAACGAATGAAGCCCGGTTTGGGGAAGAACTACGGCAGGTGGGATTATTATAACGAATACAACGCGCTCTGCCATCGGACAGGGCGCCACACAGGAGGATCAGGGATGATGAAACAGTATGTCGTAATCAGCTATGTCGGGAATCAGGAAGTCACGCGCAGGAAGGTGCTGGCGCGTGATGTGGCGGAGGCGGACAGCACGTTTCAGGCTATCTATCAGACGACTGACATTGAGGAAATTTCAACGCACGAATGTAAGCGGAGGTGAATAATGAGAACACAGATCAAACCACGTCAACATAGCCATACGCCTGGGGTGATGAACAAACCTGAACGATATTATGCGGATGTCTTATTCGCACGACGACATGATGGTGAACTCGTTTCGTTCGGGTTCGAACAAATGGCGTTCACGCTTGTTCATAATACGCCAGGAGGGAAGAATGGAACCGTCTTCAAACCTGATTTTTTTATCGAATTTCCCGGGCATATAGAGCTACATGAGGTGAAAGAAGTGAGTGTGAGCAGTAAGACCGGTAAAAAATGGAGTTCCGCGCGAGAAGATGCTATCCTCAAGCTCAAGATGGCGTCTGAGCTGTTTCCGATGTTTGTCTGGAAACTCATCGAAGTAAACC
>Ga0222640_1000495_pt1 | contig 12016 bp, 12 predicted proteins | sample AntAcemetagen187_FD_181144 | JGI IMG/M metagenome (GOLD analysis project Ga0222640, IMG submission 181144) | Saline water microbial communities from Ace Lake, Antarctica - #187 | ecosystem: Environmental > Aquatic > Non-marine Saline and Alkaline > Saline | place: Antarctica: Ace Lake... | reverse complement strand
TTTCTCCTTGTAATCTATAGGGACGTGACATAGGTACATTGTATCTTTTTAGTTACCTTTGTCAATCTATTTCACGTTTCAGTGCCTGACCCCGTTGTTTTTTATCTTCCTCCTTATTTTTGAATTAAAAGTCAACAATTTAATATCATCAACTCTTAATCTCTTTTCTAAGTTCTTCAATCATCCTCATTATCTTCTCTCTTTGCTTACAGCCAATAGCAAAATAGATAGACACCCCTAAGTTGCCACCAATGAAAAAAAGAATTAAAAGAAGTATTATCATCATTTCCTTTTCCATTTTTACTCACCCCCTTGGTTTTTAGTCGGGACTATGTATAAATCAACCAACTTTGCTGATTCGCTTTCTGGATAATCCTCCTTGAGTTTCTTACATTCAGTAGTTGTTTGTTTATGGTCTTTTAATAAAAAATAGTAATTCCGTATCACATATAGTTGTGCTTCTGGACAAAACTTGCTTTCAGGATAAAGCTTAAGAAACTTACGAAATGCCTTTATTGACTCTTTAGCATATTTAATAACCTTCTTATTTCTTCCCTTCCCAAAAAAGATCTTACTACCTTTGGAATATCGCATTTCCCCTATTCTCAACAAAGCAACTTCACTCTTTGGATACTTCTTAATGAGGAGTTCATAATGCTTTTGGGCATCTTTATATTCTTCCTCGTTATAAAATTCATCCGCCATATCCTTAATTATTTCCGCCGCTTTATTGGTATCATAATAATCAGCTGTCATATCACAATATTTATCTAATGCTTTAAACCTTTTCTTATATTCAGCTTGCTCTTCATAGCATTGAGACAATAAGGGGTCAGGCACTGAAACGTGAAATAACCTTGTCCATCTCTTTTCTGAAGCTACTATCTTCTTCCATCAATACCTCAACGCTCTTGGCCGCCTTGCTAATCGCTGTAGAACCTATATCAAACATCTTCCCTATCTCTATATTGGTTATATTGCTAAAACGCTTAAGAAGATATATGGCTATTTTCTTTTCTTTTAGGCGATGATTTTTCGCGTTTAATAGCTGGCTCTTGGTTTTCCCTGTCATTTTTGTTACTATATCTAATATATCTTCCGTGCTAATATTTATTTTTAATTCTTTCTTGTAGGCGAATTCTCCGCTATCTACTTGTTCTTTTAATTCTTCTAACTTATCTTTAATAAATCCTTTCCTTCCTAATATAAATCCCGCGTACACTTTATTAAATAAACTATCTTCTTTACCTATTCCTTCCAGCACAAATTGCCGGTATTGCTGCGGCCCCATGCTAAGATACAGGCTTATTTGCTCTTTGTCTATATGGCCATCGCCTTTCTTATCCATATATCCTCTATAACTAGACCATTTATACTTTTCAGGACTTTTAACCATTTTCGCGCGTACAGGATTTAGATGTATATACCTTGTCAATTCCAAAAAGTACGAATCTTTATCTACCAAAATAGACTTATACCGCCCTTGAAACAGATGGCCGCACTTCCCGCGTTTTGTATTGTAATATGTTGTATATGAGCCATTAATATAATGCATTATGGAAGAAAGGTTTGGTTCAGGTGTTTCAATTTGAAGATGGTAATGGTTGGACATTAAAGCGTAAGCATAAAGGTAGAATCTAAATTTATCTTTTGCTTTTTGAACATACTCCAAAAACTTCTTGTAGTCATATTCACTTATAAATATCTTTTTCCTATTGTCTCCTCGACTAGTGATGTGATATAAACAGTTTTCTCCTTGTAATCTATAGGGACGTGACATAGGCACATTATATCTTTTTAGTTACCTTTGTCAATCTATTTCACGTTTCAGTGCCTGACCCCGTTGTTTTTATGACCCTGTTGTTTTTTAAATGAGGAATAAAGCAATAGAATTAGATCCTGATTTTAAGCAAAAAGTTGATGATATTTCTTTTGCATTGACATTACGTGGTTTTTGTAATATTTTAATAATAAGATAGTTAGCTTCATTAAACAGAGCCTAAAAATGAATAATAGGTTTTTTATAGTATTTACTGTGAGATAAGGAAGAGATAATTTATGCCTAAGAAATTAGAATTTAAAGATAAAGATCAAAAAAGGAAATGTTGGTTACGCACTGTATGCCTTACTGCTATATCTATGTTTATTTTCTTTTTTACATGGTTATTTTGCGAGGTTAACCCAGATTTTTTCTCTGTTTCTATATTTTTTTTAATAGTTTTTTGGCAATTTTACACAATAAATAAATATTTTATAACTTTAGAATATAGTAATAAAATTAAAATTAAAACTACAATTTGCTCACTGCTTTTTCTTCTAATCTTGAGTTTAATTTTTGTGATATTAGGTGAGAAAAGTTATCCGCATTATTTTGATGTTCCAGCAAAAATAGCAACATTTGTGGTTATTCCATTTGTATTTTTAGTTTCTGTCGCTAATTTTTTTATTGGATATTTCAATATGAGTTTAACTGAAAAAAAATTGACCTTTCTGTATTTAATCTATATTGTGCTATTCTCTATCATTGTTGGAGTTTTTCTTACCTGCGGGCTTACCATACTTTTCACTATTACATCTTCTTTAATTATTGGACTATTTTGCGTGCTATTTTTTTTAGGTATGGTACTTACATTCAATAAGCTCACCTTATTTAACAAAAAGAAACAAGTTAGAGCTTTAGGATTCAATTTACTGATTTTATTAATATCTTTTGTGTTGGGTGGGAGTATTTATTTTTGGATAGTAAATAAGTGGTAGCATTACAAAATAAAAAGTTGATATTAAAGATGAAATTAAAGGAAATTATTTTTGTTCTTATTGATATATTCTTTTTAAAATATGTAACCTCCACACGAAAGTACATTGGTGTTGAGTAGTTTTTATGATAATATCAAATATAGTCAATGAAAGCCATAGTAAAGAATTATTCATTACAATGCTAACTCGTAATATAACATTAATTGATGCAATAAGTGATTTGGTTGATAACTGTGAAAAAGGAGCTTTAAACTGAAATTATATAAGAAATTCATCACTTTAGGTGTCATTATATCTATTATTTTGGGTCCTATTGCATATGCGCGTAGCCTGGGCGAAATACAGGCGGAATTTACAAAGAAGATGGAAGAGTATATACGATTGTGTAAAGAAATACCTAAAGTAAATCAACAAATTGGCTCCACCACAAACCAAGTCTCAGACCTCAAAACCCGTATAGCCGCCTTAAAGGAAGAACAAAGGCAAAAAAGAGAAGAAAATCCAGGTGCAAGTCTTGGCGAAGATTTAGCTTTTGACATACATAAATTAGAAAAAAAACTGGAGGGCTTAGAGAAAAAATTAGCCGAATTACAAGAAAAGCAGAAAAAGTTAGATAAAAAACTTAACCAATTACATAAAGAATTATTAAACCTTATAAAGGAGCTACAAGAAGCGGAATTGCTTGATATAGAGATGTGGGGCTGGCTCAAGTGGTTGACTGGAGCCGCAGATCGGTCTGGCGCAACTACTGGTTCAGCTACGAGAGCAGGAGGCATGGCAGAAGGCATAAAGAATATTATTGATAATGCACCAGACGGTTCATCTGCTGAAGTACACAAGCGTGGGGCAAGTGGAATAGTTGATTATTACACGCCATAATAATATGGAAACCTCTAGCATCATACAAAAATTATGGATGAAGCAATATGTAATGCAAAAAAGAAGGAAATATAATGATGCGTAAAACAATCATTCTAATTACACTTTTATTCTTTATGTTCTCTAATGCGCCGATTCAGGCTCAACCGGCCGAGAGGCTCTCGGATACTTCTAAAATCATGAAGAGCTTTAGAAGGTTGAGCATAGACAAGCAGATAGAATATATAAGGGGTCTTGATGATGTAGAAGGTAAGATAAAAGAAGAATTGGCTACCCTCTTAGCAAGGTATAAAGAAGATATAACTCAGGAGGAAGAAAGCCGCATCTTTGACTTGCTGGCTAAGTTATCACCAGAAGACTGCCTGGGCTACTTTGACGTCGAGCTTAGCTACATGGATGAGATTGCCAAGCATCCTGAAATGCGCAAAGAAGTTATCCAGAGAATTGAAGCAGATGACCAGCAATCCCGAGAGCAAAAAGATTTGCTTATAGAGTATATTGAATCAGGCAAGACTTTAAGGGAATACTTAAACTTTGAGATTGAGATACCTGAAGATATCAAGGTACCCGAGGAACTCCTTATAGATTTTAATACATATGATGATATTTTGGCTATGCTGACTTTTACTGTACAGGTAGCAAGATTGGATAAGATAACCAATATAACCAATAAAGATATAGAAGATTATCTGAACAGCGTCAAGCCCACCGCCAGAACCTACCAAGGTATTGCAGAATTATACTTAACTCGTGAAATAAAAGGCTCAGAAGACGACTGGCATAAGAGGGCTATTGAGTATTACGAGAAGGCATTAGCCTTAGATACCAATAGTCCCTCTATCTACTCAGGCTACTATGCGTATATTTTTATAAGTTTGAGGATTACCAAGATAGAATACCTAAAACTTTAAGAGAGGCTGAAAGAATAGATAGTGAAAATGCGCTTTATGACTACCTCTTGGCCTATTATTATTTCACGACTGACAAAGAAGAACTTGCTTTATCTCAGATAGAGGCCGGAAGCAAAAAATCACATATTAATACCTATCAAACAGATGGCCTTAAAGCAGCTGTTGGGGTATCAAAGCAGTTAGGCATTGACACAATTACGGCAAAAGTTTTGATAAGAGAGTTATTCGGTCTTGTAAAAGCTTATGACTTATGGCCTCTGGGCAGGAAAATTCGGGTCATAGCTTCTGAAAAAGAAAAAGAAGGTAGATGGGAAGAAGCAAGGGATATGTATAACTATCTTATTGAAATCTCAGAACAACTCTTAGGAAACTCAGATACTCCAACAGCAAAATTGTGGAATGTATGGTCTCGAAAAGATGGATGCAGCGGCTTAGCGCGTTACTATGAAGAAACCAATCAAACTAAAAAAGCTCGAGATATGAAAGAGAAAGCTCAACAGGCAGAATTTGAAGAGGATTTGGTGATAAAAGGTATAGACAGCAAATTAGGTGGACCTTTGTTGGGTATGGAGCTAATTTATGTAGAGCTGGGCAGAGAAGATTTTGAGAAATTCATTGATGAGAGATATCTTAAAGGGCGAGATGGAGAATATTTGATAGAGGCCGGTAAAGTTGATACACTTGAAGAACTTACACAAATGATTAGAGATAGATTTTTATGATAGAGAACCTTAAGGTCGGGTCTATATTTGACAGAATAGAAAACAAAATCTGTTCTTTCTTTTTCTCAAACCCAGCCGCCTACTGCTGTCCATTGAGAAGAAAACTTTCCCGCAATAATACCAAATGTACCTAAGATCAAATACTTGCACCCCGGAAGTGCAAGTTTTTTATGAGGAGTACTCAAAATGAAAAGAAAGGTCTTATTCTATCTTTCATTAGGGCTATTACTTATAGTATTTATAATAAATAATTACGCCGATGCTGAATTAAAAGAGCAAGATTCTAACTGGACTATCTCTAAAACAAGTATTTATAGCAGCAATGAGGAGAGTTTTGCAGAAGATAATTATGTGATTAGTCCAGACAAAAAGAGAATAGCCTATGCCGTTAAAGAAACGAAGGAAGACTCCCTTATTAAATCTTATATTGTCTTAGATGGTAATAAGCAAAATGATTATTTACGTGTTGTTAGATCAACCTTTGCCTTCAGTCCAAATAGTCAGCATTTTGCTTATTTAGCTTTGACTAAGACTGAGAAGGTTGAAGATAGAAAATTGCTGGTTATAATAGATGGCAATGAGGAGCAGATATATCCACATTATTATGTAGAGAACGACCAAAGAAATGTATATTATAACGTTAAACCGAATTTTACCTTCAGCCCAGATAGTAAACATTTTGTTTATTCAGTAATCAATGCTAAAGAAAAAAGGTGGTTTGTAGTCTTAGATGGTAAGGAGCGGAAAGAATATGAGGGACTTGGTCCTGCTGAAATATCTTTTACCTTCAGCCCAGACAGTAGACATTTAGCCTATGCAGCCTGTGATAATTATAAATGGTTTGTAGTTTTAGACGGCAAAGAGGACAAACTTCATGATAGCATATTTTGTTTAACCTTCAGCCCTGACAGCCAGCACTTTGCCTACGCGGCAATAGAAGGAAGTAAATCTTTTATGGTTATAGATGAAAAGGAGCAGAAAAGTTATGATGGAATAGTTGATATTCCTTTAACCTTCAGCCCCGACAGCCAGCACTTTGCCTATGTGGCAAGAGAAGGGGATAAAAGATTTGTGGTGTTAGACGGCAAGGAAGGCAAGTGGTATGATGGAATAGTTGATATTCCTTTAACCTTCAGCCCCGACAGCCAGCACTTTGCCTATGGGGCAAGAGAAGGGGATAAAAGATTTGTGGTGTTAGACGGCAAAGAACAAAAAAAATATGATGAAATAGTTGATATTCCTTTAACCTTCAGCCCTGACAGCCAGCACTTTGCCTACGCGGCAATAGAAGGGAATAAATATTTTGTAGTTTTAGACGGCAAAGAAGGTAAGCAGTACGATGCAATAGCCGATAGTGCCCCTGTCTTCAGCCCTGACAGTCAGCGCCTTGCCTATGTGGCAAAAGAAGGTGAGAAATGGCATACTATCTTAGATGGCGAAGAACAGCCTTTTTTAAGTTTTCACTTTTCGAAACCAATTACTGGCGAACCGTTACTTTTTAAACCAATCTTCAGTCCTGACAGTCAGCGCTTTGCCTATACGGCCCGTGAGAACAATAAATCTTTTATAGTTATGGATGGTGAAAAAGGTAAAGAATATGACTTAGTTACGTTACTAACCTTCAGCCCTGATAGTCAGCACCATGTTTATTTAGGCGGCCGGTATGAAAAGCATATAATAAGAGATTTAGCTCTACCAAGTGGAAAATTTATGCTAATAATAGATGGCAAGGAGCAGAAAGAAGAACAGGATTCCATGTTTATAGATTATTTTTCAGCTATAACCTTTGATACCTCAGAATCATTCTACTATTCGGCTATTATTGATAATACTTTTTATTTAATTAAGCATAAATTAAAAAAATAAAATTTTAGCTTTACTAACGCCAAAAAAGCACAAGTGTTAATTTTTTAAGTTTTGTTTACATTTATCGATTTTATTTTTAATCCATACTCTATGAAAAGTATCAGGATACGTTTCTAAAATGTTTTTATAGGCGTCTTGAGCCTTTTGATATTCTTTATCTAAAAAAAATATATCCGCTATTCTAACTAAAAAAAGCGTTTTTAATTCTCTGTTGGATGTATATTTATTAAGTTGTTCTAATTCCTCAATGGCTAATTGTTTATTTCTAAAATAATAAATCTTTATTGCATCAGCCAATTTCTCCAGTACCTCTTTCCTATATTTACTATCAGGATATTCATTTAGTAATCTGCAATAAATCTCTTTTGATTTTCTTACTTCTTTTGTTTCAAATAAACACAGAGCCAATTGTAATTGAAAATAGTCTTCTAAGTTACTATTCGGATATGAATTTATAGCTAATTCTGCAAATTCTCTAGCTTGAGTAAACTGTTCTGCTCCCATGTATTTAACTAATATATTTTTGATAGCTAAATTGGCACCTAATTCATCTTTTTGGCTTAATTTTAGCCCAAGATATTGCATGTATATATCCATTGCAACTCTATGTTTTCCTTGCTCGAAGATAGCATCAGCATATGATTTTAGTTCTAAGATGAGTTTTTCTCTAGGCAGGTTTTGTGCAAGATATTGAATATACATGCCACTAATTTCTTTAGCATTTTGTAAATCATTATCTTCATAGAGCATAAGAGCATAATCTTTGGATAGTGCGAATTCTTTATCATTCTGACAGTAATTATTTAACATTTTTTTAAATATTTTAAAGGTTTCATCCCTTTTAGGCTCAAGGTACAGTTGATCATATGTCCAATACCTTAAAAAATGAGCAGATAAGGCATATTTTGTCTTAGGCAAAGTGGTTAATGTGATATCTGTTTCTTCTAATATTTCTTCTAGGTAAGCATCGTTATATAGATGGTACTGATCCCACCTAGACTCAGCAGATAGATAATTTAGTCTTTGATATTTTGTTTGGGCTAAATAATAATTTACAAGGCCTAGCTGCTTGCTATCTTTCGTTTTTAAGAAATCAGATAAGTAAGCTAAAGAATCATCATATTGGTGGTTTTGAATATAATTATCTATGGCTTGTTGCAGTTCTATCTCGGTAGGAAATATGATAATTTTTTCTTGGGGTATAATATGTCTAAGGTATAAGAATCCTCCTGCAAAGATTAACAAGCAGACTATTAATGTTGAGATGATAAGAGTGATTTCGGCTGATTTTTTCATTGTTTTTTTTCTCGAGTTTGTTTATAATTATGACATAAATTCTACGTTGCCGCAACATTTTTTCAAATTGATTATATTGATTATAAGGAAGAGTACTCTTTTAATGAAATATAGGACGTTTCTAAATATGTCAAATAGGATATTATCATATGTATGTTATACTGTTGTTGGCGCGGAATGTCTTGAATGTTTTCCGCTTTCAATCAGACAACCATAAGTGAAAATACTACCCGTTGCCTTAATATTACTAAATAAAAGGGATTCTTGACATCAATTACCCTTATGTTATAATTAAACATAAATCATTTAATAATATAGCTTTATTTGTTAATAACCGCTTTTCGGTGGTTGTGTAATTTTTTAAAGTAAAGTCAAATTGGGAGCATGAAAATGAAATTAAGTGGTGCACAGATTTTAATTAATTCGCTTATTAAAGAAAACGTTAAGGTTATATTTGGTATGCCAGGAGGATCTCTTCTGCCTGTTTTAGATAAGCTCTATGACTGCAAGGAGATTAAGTTTATTCTTAATCGTCATGAGCAGGGTGCAGCTCATGCAGCTGATGGATATGCCAGAGTTACAGGTAAAGTTGGTGTCTGCATGGTAACCTCGGGCCCAGGAGCTACTAATATAGTTACTGGTTTAGCAACTGCTAATTTTGATTCTGTTCCTATTGTTGCTATAACTGGTCAGGTTAATACCAATATGATTGGAAATGATGCTTTTCAAGAAGCCGATTTAACTGGTATTACGCGTTCGGTTACTAAGCATAATTACTTGGTTAAGGATGTTAAAGATTTAGCTCGTATAATAAAAGAGGCTTTTCATATTGCTTCAACTGGTAGGCCAGGACCTGTTTTAATTGATTTACCTAAGGATGTTACTATGCAGGAATGTGATTTTAAATATCCCAAGCAGGCTAAATTAAGAAGTTATAATCCGACATATGTTGGCCATCCAGGCCAGATAAAGAGGGCAGCTGCAATGATATCCAAAAGCAGGCGGCCTGTTATTTATGCTGGTGGTGGTGTTATTATTTCTGGAGCTGAAAAAGAATTAAAAGAATTGGCTGTGAAAAACAAGATTCCGGTTACAACGACTTTGACTGGTCTCGGTGGTTTTCCTGAGACGCATCCTTTGTCTTTAAAGATGTTGGGTATGCATGGTTCGGTTTATGCTAATTATGCTATTATGGATTCGGATTTGATTATTGCCGTTGGTTCTAGATTTGATGATAGGGTTACAGGGAAAATTGATGAGTTTGCCCCAAGTGCAAAAGTTATCCATATTGATATTGACCCCTCAAGCATAAGTAAAAATGTTAAAGTTGATATTCCTATTGTTGGTGATTGTAAAAAGGTTCTCATTGATTTAAATAAAAAGATGAATAAGAAACCTGATACTCATGCCTGGCTTAAGCAGATAAAAGGCTGGAAGCAAAGTCATCCTTTAACTTATAATGGTGATAATAAGTTGCGTCCTCAGTATATTATTGAAGAGCTTAATAAGCTTACCAAGGGTAAAGCTATTATTTCAACTGAGGTTGGCCAAAATCAGATGTGGGCTGCTTTATTTTATCAGCATGATAAACCGCGCACTTTTGTAACTAGTGGTGGTCTGGGTACTATGGGTTATGGTTTTCCTGCAGCTTTGGGGGCTCAGATTGGACGTCCTAAAGAGTTAGTTTTTGATATTGCCGGTGATGGTAGTATTCAAATGAATATACAGGAATTGGCGACAGTTGCTGAATATAAAATCCCCGTTAAAATATTAATACTCAATAATTCATGCTTGGGAATGGTTAGGCAGTGGCAGGAATTGTTTTATGACAAGCGTTATCAATCTACGTTATTAAAAAATCCTGACTTTGTCAAAATAGCTGAAGGTTATGGCGTTAAAGGTATTAAAGTCACTAAGAAAAAAGATGTCGTTAAGGCATTAAAAGAAGCTATTAAAACACCAGGGCCGGTTTTGGTTGATTTTCATGTTGAAGGTGAGGAAAATGTTTTTCCTATGGTTCCAGCAGGTAAGGCCATTAATCAAATGATAGGGGGCTTAGCGTAGAATTATGTCAGATAAATTTAAGACACATATTATTTCTGTTTTAGTAGAAAACAGATTTGGAGTTTTAGCTCATATCTCTAGTTTATTTTCAGCTAGGGGGTTTAATATTGATTCCTTGGCGGTTGGCGAAACTGAAGACCCTTCAACGTCTCGCATGACAATAGTGGTTACCGGTGATGACAGGACTCTGGAGCAGGTAGATAAGCAACTTAATCGCCTTATTGATGTTATTCGAATTGATGACCTGACTAAAAAAGGGTTTGTTGATAGAGAGCTGGTGCTCTTTAAAATTAAAGTTAGTGCTGCTAATCTTAAGCAAGTTAAAGAGGTCCTCAAAAAGAATAAAGCTAAAATTTTTGATGAGAAAAAAACAATTCTTTCAGTGGAATTTTGCGGAGATAGTTCTCATATGCAAAAATTATTTAAGGATATTTCAAAGTATAAAGTTATGGAAGTGACTAGAACAGGGAAATTAGCTATAGCTAAAGAAAAATAATTTTTTAAAGGAGAAACAAAATGGCTAAGGTTTTTGGAGAAAAAGATGCAAATTTAAAAGAATTAAAAGGCAAAACAATTGCTGTCATAGGTTATGGCGCTCAAGGTAGAGCTCAGAGTCTTAATTTAAGAGATAGCGGTTTAAAAGTTATTGTCAGTGATCTTAAGGGCAGCGCTAATTGGAAACAAGCTCAAAAAGATAAGTTTAAGCCAGTTTCCGCTAAAGAAGCAGCCGAGAAGGCTGATGTAATTCAGATTCTTACTCAAGACCATGTTCAGTCTATGGTTTATCGTAATAGTGTTGAGCCGAATTTAACTGAAGGTAAGTCATTGGTTTTCTCGCATGGCTTTAACATCCACTTTAAGCAAATCGTTCCGCCAAAATATATTGATGTTTTTATGGTGGCTCCTAAAGGTCCCGGAACTTTGGTTAGGGATATGTATGAAAAAGGTATGGGTGTTCCTTGTTTAGTGGCTGTTTTTCAGGAATATTCCGGAAAAGCAATGGCTAAAGCTTTAGCTTATGCTAAAGGTATCGGAGGTTCTCGAGCTGGTGTTATCGAGACGACTTTTAAAGAGGAAACTGAAACTGACCTTTTTGGTGAGCAGGCAGTTCTTTGTGGTGGAGTTACCGAGCTAATCAAGGCTGGATTTGATACTTTAACTAAAGCTGGTTATCAACCAGAGATAGCTTATTTTGAATGTTGTCATGAATTAAAACTAATTACCGACCTTATTTATAAGTCAGGTTTAGCCGGAATGAGACAAGTTGTTTCCGATACGGCCGAATACGGAGATTTAAGTCGCGGTCCGGTAGTTATTGATAAAGGTGTAAGAAAAAGAATGGAAAAAATACTTAAGGATATCCAGACTGGTAAGTTTGCTAAAGAATGGATGCAGGAGAACGCAAAGAAAAGACCTGTATTTACTAAGTTAAGAAAAAGAGATTTAAAGCATCCTTTAGAAATTATCGGTAAGAAGCTTAGAGGGATGATGAGCTGGATAAACAAGTAAATATTTTATTAG
>Ga0222640_1000494_pt1 | contig 12034 bp, 4 predicted proteins | sample AntAcemetagen187_FD_181144 | JGI IMG/M metagenome (GOLD analysis project Ga0222640, IMG submission 181144) | Saline water microbial communities from Ace Lake, Antarctica - #187 | ecosystem: Environmental > Aquatic > Non-marine Saline and Alkaline > Saline | place: Antarctica: Ace Lake | collected... | reverse complement strand
AAAGCATGGCTTACCTACTCCTGCGGTTTTGGCTGTTCTCAGAACAGATAAAAAAGTTAATAATTTCGTTTGGGAAGATTTGCCTAGTAACTTTGTCCTAAAACCTTCCCAAGGTTATGGTGGAGAAGGGGTGATTATTATTAAAAAGAAGGCTAAATGGGCTGGGGAATGGTATTTAATGGATAATTCTATTATTAATACCCAAGATTTAAAATTTCATGCTTTGGAGATTCTTTCTGGCAGATTTAGATTACACAATGTTCCTGATACGGCTTTTATAGAGGAAAGAATTAAAATTCAAAAGATTTTTACTAGATATGTTTATCATGGAGCTCCTGATATTAGAGTTTTAGTTTTTAATAAGGTTCCTGTGGCCGCTATGTTACGCTTGCCGACGAGGGAGTCAGAAGGAAAATCTAACCTTCATCAAGGAGCTATAGGGGCAGGAATTGATTTAGCAACAGGTATCACTACTTATGGGATTGTGAATGGGCAATTTATTAAATATATTCCTGAAACAAAAAGAAAAATTAATGGTTTAAAAATTCCTCATTGGAATGAGATTTTAAAACTTGCTGGTAAGGTTCAAGAAGCAATTCCTTCCCTGGGGTTTTTAGGAGTAGATATTATTTTAGATAAAGATAGGGGACCGATGATTCTAGAATTAAATGCTCGACCTGGGTTAGAAGTTCAAGTTGCCAATATGGCTCCTTTAAGAAAAAGATTGGAAAGGGTGGAAGATCTAGAAGTAAAGGATGTTGATCATGGAGTCAAAATTGCTAAGGCTCTTTTTGCTGAACGCTTTGCTGATCGTGTCATGGCAGAAGAGGGGATAAAAATAGTTAATACTTGGGAAAAGATAAGGCTTTTAGATAAAGATAAGAAAAGACATGAGATAAAGGCAAAGATAGATACAGGGGCTTGGAGAACCTCAATTGATGAAAATTTAGCCAATGATTTAGGTTTACTTAGGCCAGAGAATGTTTTATGGTCTAAAATCTATAAAAGTGGATTAGGTGTACAAGAAAGAGAAGTTATTGGTTTAAATTTCTACTTGGCTGGCCGGAAGATTAAGACAATTGCTAGTGTGGCTAAAAGAAGTGATCTAAGAGCACAAATGATTATTGGCCGTCGTGATTTAAGTGATTTTTTAGTTAAACCTAGGAAATTTTAAAAAATCTTCATTTATATTCCTTTAGATGTTAAAATTCAATCCATGAAGAAAAAGAAAGTAGCCATAGCTATGAGTGGGGGTGTTGACTCTGGTATAGTGGCCGCTTTATTAGTTAAAGAAGGCTATCAATGTGCTGGTTTTCATATGGAATTGTGGAGTGAAAGAAAAGAAAAAGGTTTTAGAAATAAATGTTGTGATTTTGAATCATCTAGAGCTGCTTTGCGAACAGCTCATAAATTAAAAATTCCTTTTTATACGATTGATTTAAAGGATATTTTTAAAGGAAAAGTCGTTGATTATTTTTTAGAATCCTATGCTTGTGGTTTAACTCCCAATCCTTGTATTAAATGCAATAAGTTGATTAAGTTTGGGGCATTATTAGATTATGTTAAGAAAAAAGGATATGATTATTTGGCCACAGGTCATTATGTAAAGGTTAAAAAAGATAAAAATGGTTATCAGCTTTTGGCTGGAGTGGATAAGACAAAAGATCAATCTTACTTTCTTTACAATTTTAATCAAAGGCAGTTGCCTTATCTTCTGTTTCCCTTGGGAAAATATAAGAAAAAAGATGTTATTTATATGGCCAAAAAGATGGATTTACCAGTGGCCAATAGGCCTGAGTCACAAGAGATTTGTTTTTTTTCAGAAAACGATTATCGTCCCTTTTTAAAAAGAAATTTAGATAAAGAAATTAAATCTGGGGAAGTAGTGAATGTCAAGGGGAAAGTGATTGGGTTTCATTCAGGTATACCATTATATACTGTTGGACAGAGGCATGGCTTTACTATTAGTAAGGGGCAAGCTTCTAATTTGCCGCCTTTTTATGTTATTGAGAAAAAAATGAAGACCAATCAATTAGTGGTTGGTTTTGGTAAAGAAACAGAAAGAAAAGAATTTTTTCTAAAGGATATTAATTGGATTAATCTTGTTAAATTTAAAGGAAAAGGTTTTAAAACAAAACTAAAGGTTCGTTATCAGGGGGAGTTATTAAAAGCGAAGGTTTTAAGACAAGATGAGAAAGGAAAATGGTTAGTTATTTTAGATGAAGCCGAAAGAGGTATTTCTTCAGGTCAATCAGTTGTTTTTTACGAGAAAGATGAGGTGCTTGGGGGAGGGATAATTGATATTGACAAAATGGGTAAAAAATGTTTAAATGCCTCCAGTATGATTTAAGATCTAGCCAAGTTGAAAAAAGGCTTTTTAGCCCCCGCTTGGTGGGGTTTTTTAGTCAAAAAATTTGTTCTTTGACAATCAAGATGTAGTAGGAATTTTATTTGAGAGTTTGATCCTGGCTCAGGATAAACGCTAGCGGTGCGCCTTAGGCATGCAAGTCGAACGGCCCTCTTTGAGGGTAAGTGGCGGACGGGTGAGTAACGCGTAGAGATCTACCCTTTGGTGGGGAATAGCTCGCTGAAAAGCGGGGTAATACCGCATAAGCCATTTGGGAAAGGGCATAACTGCCCGCCGAAGGAGGAATCTGCGTCCTATCAGCTTGTTGGTAAGGTAATGGCTTACCAAGGCAATGACGGGTAGCTGGACTGAGAGGTCGGCCAGCCACAATGTTACTGAAATACGGAACATACACCTACGGGTGGCAGCAACCGGGAATCGTGCGCAATGGACGAAAGTCTGACGCCGCGACACCGCGTGGGGGATGAAGGTCTTCGGATCGTAAACTCCTTTTCTTTTCAAATATTTGTTTAGGAATAAGCACCTGCAAACTACGTGCCAGAAGCCTCGGTAATACGTAGGGTGCAAGCGTTATCCGGATTTATTGGGCGTAAAGGGTCCGTAGGCGGTCTATTAAGTTTTTGATTAAATACCAAAGCTCAACTTTGGAAAAGTCAAAAAAACTAATAGACTAGAGGGTATTAGGGAGTGCTGGAACACCTAGTGTAGGGGTGAAATCCGTTGATATTAGGTGGAACACCAAGGGCGAAGGCAAGCACTTAGGATACTTCTGACGCTGATGGACGAAAGCTAGGGTAGCAAAGCGGATTAGAGACCCGTGTAGTCCTAGCCGTAAACGATGTTCGTTAGCTATCTGTTTTTTTAAATAGGTGGCGTAAGTTAACACGTTAAACGAACCGCCTGGGGAGTACGGCCGCAAGGCTAAAACTCAAAGGAATTGACGGGAACTCGCACAACCAGTGGAGCATGTGGTTTAATTCGACACAAAGCGAAGAACCTTACCTGGACTTGACATTCTAGAGTTCTAATTTATCGAAAGATAGACGATCCGCAAGGAGACTAGAACAGCTGCTGCATGGCTGTCGTCAGCTCGTGCCGTGAGGTGTTCCCTTAAGTGGGGTAACGAGCGCAACCCTTATATTATGTTAAATATTCATAATAGACTGCAGTTAAAATTTTAACTGAGGAAGGAGAGGATGACGTCAAGTCAGCACGGCGCTTATGTCCAGGGCAACACACATCCTACAATGGCAAATAACAGAGGGTCGCCAAACCGTAAGGTGGAGCTAATCCCTTAAACTTTGTCTCAGTTCGGATTGTGGGCTGTAATTTGCCCACATGAAGTAGGAATTGGTAGTAATCGCAGATCAGCAGGCTGCGGTGAATACGTTCTCGAGTTTTGTACACACCGCCCGTCAAGTGAGCAAAGTCGGTAGTACCCAAAGCCTTGCATTACAGGGTAAAGGTAAGATCGGCGATGAGCACTAAGTCGTAACAAGGTATCCGTTCTGGAAGGAGCGGATGGATCACCTCCTTTCTGGAGAATTTATAACACCCAAGGTTTCCATTTTTACTTGAAAAACTAAATATGGGTTTCCTACTACATCTTGATTGCCAAAAAGAAGACCCACTTTTTATAAGTGGGTCTTTCTATATCATAATGTATATAAATACTAACTTCTATGATAGTTTTTTTGGTTTTGGTTGATGTTCTTGAGGTCTTTGTGGTGGAGTATATTTATAAGAATAGCGATTATTAGAGGTCTTAATTACTTTCTCTCTATTTTGGTTTTTTGATTTTGGTAAAGGTAAAGTATAGGCAAAGAATGGTCTTGAAGCAAGATTATCAATAGTAATTTTGAGAACAATTTGGAAATTAGATAGACCAACAAGATTCTTTTGAGTAAAAATGCTACCAAATTCCTTTTCTAGAATAAAGGCATCTTCAGCTCCAACGGCAAAAGAAATTAAACTTCCAGCATTACCAAAAATAGCTTTTTGAACTGGTTCATCAATCTGGGCCATATATTGATTAGCTAAACAAAGATTTAATCTATATTTTCTAGCTTCAGATAGAATCTTAATAAATGAATTGGTAGCAAAGTTTTGGAATTCATCAACATATAAATAGAAGTCTTTCCTTTGTTCCTCAGGGATGTCAACTCTATTCATAGCTGCTAATTGTAGTTTAGTGATAATCATCGCTCCTAATAAGGCAGAATTATCTTCTCCTAATCTTCCTTGAGAAAGGTTAAGAATAAGAATTTTACCTTCATTCATGATTTTTTCGAGGTCTACTGTTGATCGTGGTTGTCCAATAATATTTCTGATTGAAGTAGACGAAACAAATTGACCAACTTTGTTTAAAATAGGAGCAATAGCTTCTTGTTGAAATCTATCAGGCATTTTTTCAAATTCTCTTTGCCAAAAGTTAAGCAAAACAGGATCGTTAAGTTTTTCCAATATTTTTTGTCGGAAGTTTCTATCAGTTAATATTCTGGGGATATCGACTAAAGTATTTCCTGGTGTCTTGACCAGAGTAAGAAGAGTATTTCTTAAAATATGTTCTAACCTTGGCCCCCAAGAGAATGAATATAATTTTTGAAAGATAGAAATAATACCAGAAGCGATTAATTCAGCTTGTTCAGGGTCTTTTACCTCTAAAATATTGATAGAAAAGGGGAAATCTTTATTAGCTGGGTCAAGATAGCAAACGTCGTTAACTCTATGAGAGGAAACATAATTTAGAAGAATTTCGGAAAGATCACCATGAGGGTCAATAACGGCTATCCCATGCTTCTTTTTCATATCATCAATAGCCATATTGGCAATCAGAGTTGTTTTACCAGTTCCCGTTTTACCAATAACGTATAGATGACGTCGACGATCTTTTTGTTTAATACCAAAATTGGTAATCTTATTTTTAAACTCTGTTTTAGCAAAGAAGTTTATCTCTTGTTTTTGTTCTTCTGTTAGTCTGACAGCTGCTGGCAAATTTTCTGGTGCTTCAGTTAAAACTTGTCTGCCCCAGGAGATATTAGGAATTTTAGTTAATTCACTAGGTAAATGCCAGAGAGTAGCTAATTCAGGGGTGGTTAATACTTGATGTGGTGGTATATTTTCTGGAGATCTTTTAGCTAAAGCCTGAATAAATTTTTTCTTTTGAAACAAGGATGGTTTTTGAAAATTTAAACTATTCCCATCTCCTTTAGTAAAGATATCTAGACTACCGATCATAGATTTTAAAAGATCTTGGCTTGAAGCGGCGATACGAATACCGGTCATTAATCCTTGTTCCTGAATCTTTTGTTTGATATTAGCTTCTCCAGGGAGGGGACGTCTTTCATTTTCACTAACTTTAATTCCATCATCAACAGCTTTTTGCCCTTTCTTTTGCCAACCAGAGGGGGCTTTTTGGATGATGAACTGAACTAAAGATTTATCCTCTTCTTCTCCTTTTGACATAACCGCCAAAAGATTGCTCAAAGGATCTGTCTCTTTAAAGTCAACGAAGGTTTTTAATGGATAGAAAAAGCTCCTATCTAGAGTCAATTGACCAATTGAAGTTTTTTCCAAATTCCAGTCTTGAAGGTAATTGGTAATCTTGTTTAGAATAGCTAAAGGATAAGCAGCCAAGATCTGACTTTCAAAATAGGGGAGAAGTGATTTTTCCAAGATAACACAGAAATGTATTTGCTGTTTTTCGCAAATAATTTCTAAAGCTAAAGAATCAGATTTTTTTCCTTTTAGTTTCTCAAAAAAACTAGGCTTGGAAAAAATTTTGGTAAATCCGGAAAACAGGGTTTGAGCAGTCTCTGGAGCGTATTCATTTTCTCTAGGGACTTTTATTTCCAGGATGACTTTTTCTTCAGGCATACAGTATATTAAATTTGTCTCCATTATACCAGATTTCTTAATAATATAAATAGCTTGCTTCTGCTTCTTTTTTGCTTCAATTTATGTTAAAATTTCTTTGCTTTGGGTGGTTGGCTCAGCGGTAGAGCGCTTCTCTGATAAAGAAGAGGTCATAGGTTCGACTCCTATACCACCCACATTTTTGTTGACATAAAATATTATTTTTGATAGAATACAAGACAGGAACTGAGCTTCCTAAATTTATGAGAAGTTTTATTAAATATTATCTTTTAACCAAGCCTGATTTCTGGCGGACGTAGGAGACTTCTTGTATATATTTCTGGAAAGCTGGTCTAACCAGTTTTTTTAATTTTGGGCTCATAGCTCAGCTGGTAGAGCATCCGCCTTGCACGCGGAAGGTCGGGAGTTCGATCCTCCCTGAGTCCACTTTGCTCTTTGAAAAGTAGGTAGATATAATTTCGTCAGACGAAAGAAAACGGCGAAAAGCTACTTTAAATAAAGCAGACAATGGATGCCTTGGCTGTTTAAGCCGATGAAGGACGTTGCAATCGACGATATCGTCGGGTAGGTGATAAGCAACCTATGATCCGGCGGTTTCCGAATGGGGAAACCTAACGCCTAGCGTTGCGTCTTTTTTAAAGACGAGGGAACCATCCGAACTGAAACATCTAAGTAGGATGAGGAAAAGAGAACAATTGTTATTCCGTTAGTAGCGGTGAGCGAAAACGGAGGAGCCTAAACCTTCTTTTTGAAGGGGTTGTGGGGCAAGAAATATAGGATTGTTAAAGATAGAAGAATATCTTGGAATAGATAGCCAGAGAAAGTGAAAGCCTTGTAATCGAAATCTAAAACAACCTTATCTTGTTCCCAAGTACCACGGAACACGTGTAATTCTGTGGGAAGCTACCAGGGACCACCTGGTAAGGCTAAATACTTAAACAGACCGATAGTGAACTAGTACCGTGAGGGAAAGGTGAAAAGTCCCTGTAATAGGGAGTGAAATAGAACCTGAAATTGTCTGCTAACAAGCAGTCAGAGTCATAATTTATTATGATGATGACGTGCCTATTGAAGAATGAACCGGTGAGTATTCGTTTAATTATTAGTTTAAGCTATTTTGTAGCGAAGGCGCAGGGAAACCGAGTCCTAACAGGGCGTTTTTAAAGTGATTAAACGGATGACCCGAAACCGAGCGAGCTAACCATGAGCAGGGTGAAGTTCATCGAAAGATGAATGGAGGCCCGCACCAGTGTCAGGTAAAAATGGCTTGGATGACTTGTGGTTAGGGGTAATATGCTAATCGAGCTCGGAGATAGCTGGTTCTCCCCGAAATATATTTAGGTATAGCGGTGTTGTTACATTTTGATGGGGTAGAGCACTGAATGATGGTAGGGCAGCAATGTCTTGTCATTAATCAAACTCCGAATACGTCAAAATTTATACACTAGTCAGTCTTGCCGGGCTAAGCTGGTAAGGCAAAAGGGAAACAACCCAGACTCTCATTTAAGGTCTCTAAATCTTACTTAAGTGTTTAAAGAAAGTGAAGTTCCTAAAACACCTAGGAGGTTGGCTTAGAAGCAGCCATCCTTTAAAGAAAGCGTAACAGCTCACTGGACGAGGAATTTTGCGTCGCAAATCCAGGAGGCTAAAGTAAGTACCGAAAATGGAGCTGCGTCTAATTTCGATTAGATGTGGGGTAGGGGAGCGTCAATATTGCAGTGAATCTGTTTCGTAAGGAACAGTGGAGCGGTATTGAGTGAGAATGCCGGTATAAGTAGCGAAATTCCAGTGAGAATCTGGAACGCCGAATGTCCAAGGTTTCCCACGTAATGTTCGTCAGCGTGGGGTTAGTCGACCCTAACCCGAGGCCTCATGGCGTAGGGGATGGATAGCAGGTTTATATTCCTGCACTTTAATTATTTCGTTATCAATCAGGGAGGGACGGGATTTGATAGGTAAGGTGTCTTATTGATTTGGCATTGAAACAACAAAGCAGTTCTAATAGGCAAATCCGTTAGAACGACGTTGAGTTGAATTAAAAGGTCAAAGGTAACGGCGACCGATTTTACTGATTTAAATCTCCAAGAAAAGCTTCGTGATGAGAAATAATTAAAACCGTACCGCAAACCGACACAGGTGGACTGGACGAGTAGTCTAAGGCGAGCGAGAGAAGAGAGTTTAAGGAACTCGGCAAATTAGCTGGACGTAACTTCGGGAGATGTCCTCCCTATCTTTGATAGGGCGCAGCGAAAGATTGCTTACCGACTGTTTATCTAAAACACAGGTCTCTGCAAAGGCGAAAGCCAAAGTATAGGGGCTGAGGCCTGCCCAGTGCTGGAAGGTTAAGAGGACCTCCTTTATGGAGAGAATTGAAGCCCCAGTAAACGGCAGCAGTAACTATAACTGTTCTACGGTAGCGAAATTCCTTGTCGGGTAAGTTCCGACCCGCATGAAAGGCTTAACGAGTAAGCAACTGTCTTGAACTCTTTCTCGGCGAAATTGAAATGGCTGTGAAGATGCGGCCTAATTACTGCAGGACAAAAAGACCCCGTGGAGCTTTACTACAACTTGGCACTGAAAAATGTACGTGAATTGTTTAGAATAGGTGGGAGTTTTCGAACGTCAGTGAAATACCACTCTTTTGTTTATATTTTTCTCACCAAAATATGCTGGAAACGCATATTGGGACAATGTCTGGTGGGTAGTTTGACTGGGGCAGTCGCTTGCTCAAGAGTAATGCAAGCGTACAAAGGTTAGCTTAGCGCGTATGGAAATCGCGCTGGACGTATAAAGGCATAAGCTAGCTTGACTGTGAGACTGACAGGTCGAGCAGGAACGAAAGTTGGTCTTAGTGATCCTCGAATCCGAAGTGGTTTCGGATCGAGCTTAACGGATAAAAGCTACCCCGGGGATAACAGGTTAGTCGCGCCCGAGAGTTCATATCGACGGCGCGGTTCGACACCTCGATGTCGGCTCAGCGTATCCTGGGGCTGAAGAAGGTCCCAAGGGTTGGTCTGTTCGCCCATTAAAACGCTACGTGAGCTGGGTTCAGAACGTCGTAAGACAGTTCGGTCTCTATCCGCAGTAATCGTTGAATATCTGAAGGAATCTGACCACAGTACGAGAGGACCTGGTTGGAGGAATCCCTAGTGTGCCAGTTGTTTCTATCAAGAGCAGCGCTGGGTAGCTACATTCCTTTAGGATAACCGCTGAAAGCATCTTAAGCGGGAAGCCTTACCTAAGATTAGATATTCTTTCTCCTTTATTGGAGATGAAGATCAGTTGTAGACCACAACTTTGATAGGCTGGAAGTGTAATTAGAGTAATCTATTTAGCTAACCAGTACTAACGATCGATAAAATTAGCTTTTTTTCTTTTTCTTTTGTCGATGGAAATCTACCTACTTTTTAAAGAGCAAAATTAGTTTGTCCTGGTGATTTGAGCGTCGTCGAACTACACCTTTCCATTCCGAACAGGATCGTAAAAGGCGACAGCGGGGACGATAGTTAACTCGCAAGGGTTTGCGAAAATACCTCATTGCCAGGACATTTTTTTGGCAAAATGTTATTGTCAAAAACGAGCTTTTGGTTTAAAATAAAGGAAAGCAAAGGAAAGAGAGGTATCGTGAGTGGTAAAAAAACAAGACAAGAAAATTTCTGTAAAGAAAAAGACTATTAAAAAGCCTTTAAAAAAGGTTTCTTCTTCCTTTTCTAAAAAACCTCAAACAATGGACCAGCTCTTGAAACAAACAGGCTATAATTTTCATGGTTTTAGAAAGGGTGATGTTGTTGAGGGAATAATCACCGAGAAAACAAAGAGGAAGGTTTGGGTTGATATTGGAGCTAAGACTGAGGGAATAATTTTAGATAAAGAAATTAAAGCAGCCAAAGAGTTTATTAACCAATTAAAAGTTGGGGATAAATTAAAAGTAACAATTTTTCAACCAGAAAATGAAACAGGACAACCTCTTTTATCTTTTAGAAGGATTTTAAATGATTTTGTTTGGGCAGAATTAGAAGAAGCTTTAAAGACAGGGTCTCCGATTAAGGCCAGAGGTAAAGAGGCTAACAAGGGGGGATTAGTGGTAGAGGTTAAAGGTTTACCAGGTTTTATCCCGTCTTCTTGTTTTAGTGCTAAATTAACCGGTAAGATTGATGAATTAATAAATAAAACTGTTGAGGCAAGACTTATCGAGATCGACAGAAAGAAAACTCGTTTAATTTTATCTGAGAAAGCTATTTCTGAATCAGACTTAATTGAAGATCAAAAAGAATTACTTGATAAGGTTAAAGTTGGCGATGAATTTGATGGAGAAGTAACTGGAACGATGTCTTTTGGGTTATTCGTTAAGGTCGAGATAAAAAGTAGTAAAAAGAAAGAGAAAAAAGATTCTTTATCTTTAGAAGGGCTTGTTCATATTTCTGAAATATCTTGGGAAAAAGTTGAAGATCCGAGTAAATTTTATAAACAAAAAGATAAGGTCAAAGTTAAGGTTTTGGCGGTTGATAAAAAGACCGGGAAATTAAATCTTTCTATTAAACAACTTAAGAATGATCCTTGGAAAGACATTAAAAAGAGCTATCCTTTGGAAAGTAAGATTAAGGGAGAAGTTATTCGCATGGCTCCTTTTGGTGTTTTTGTTAGTTTAGATAAAGGGGTTGAAGGTCTTATTCATATTTCTAAAGTTCCAGCCGAGAAATCACTAAAAGTTGGTGACAAGGTTGATTGTTTTATTGAATCTGTAGATAAAGAGGCAAGAAAAATGAGTTTAGGTTTAGTTTTGAAAGCAAAACCTGTCGGTTATAAATAATAAAAGTTATGGTTAAGACAAAAACAGTCTTTGTTTGTCAGCAATGTGGTGCAGATACCATTAAATGGTCGGGTAAATGTCCTAGTTGTGGAGAATGGAATTCGTTGGTAGAAACAGTTGTCCCTGATTCTCATAAAGGATCAATTCGAGAGAGAGAAAAAATAACCCCTCAAAAACTTTCTGAAATTAAAACTCCTTTTCAAAGCAGAATGAAGACAGGTATTGGTGAATTAGATCGCGTTCTAGGTGGAGGTATTGTTTCAGGATCATTAGTTTTAGTTGCTGGAGAACCAGGGATTGGCAAAAGCACTTTGCTTTTACAATTAGCCTCTTTTCTTTCTGATAAAAACTCTTTTGATAAAAAAAATAAAGATAAGGATTTTAATATTCTTTATGTTTCAGGGGAAGAGTCACCTCAACAAATAAAAATAAGAGCCGAAAGATTGGGAGTTAAGAAGAGAGATAATTTGCTTTTTTTGCCGCAAACAGATGTTGATCAGGTTGTTGAGGCAATAAGGGATGTCGGAGTAAAAGGTTCGGGGTTGGTTATTATTGACTCTATCCAGACTTTAACGACAGAAGATCTTTCTTCTTCGGCTGGTTCTGTAGGACAAGTGAGAGAATCAACTTTAAGACTTTTAAAAATAGCCAAATCAACTGGTTTGCCGATTTTTTTAGTTGGCCATGTGACTAAAGAAGGGGCTGTAGCTGGTCCTAAGATTTTAGAGCATATGGTTGATACAGTTTTATATCTTGAAGGTGAAAAACTGGGGACTTTTCGTCTACTTCGAACAAATAAAAATCGGTTTGGAGCGACAGATGAAGTTGGTGTTTTTGAAATGATGGATAAGGGGATGATAGAGGTAAGTAATCCTTCTAGATTATTTTTAACAAAGAGGCAGAAGAGAGTTCCAGGGTCTGTAGTAGTAGCAACAATGGAAGGAACGAGACCAATGTTAGTTGAGATACAAGCCTTAGTT
>Ga0222640_1000492_pt1 | contig 12043 bp, 22 predicted proteins | sample AntAcemetagen187_FD_181144 | JGI IMG/M metagenome (GOLD analysis project Ga0222640, IMG submission 181144) | Saline water microbial communities from Ace Lake, Antarctica - #187 | ecosystem: Environmental > Aquatic > Non-marine Saline and Alkaline > Saline | place: Antarctica: Ace Lake... | reverse complement strand
CACCGACCGCAGCCGCCGCAGCAAAGCAAGACAAGATGAAAGCAAAGATCAATGCCGCTATTGATTCCGGCAAGTGGGCGGCTGGATTAAGATCGGTTAGCCTGGAAGAGTGGAAAGACAAAGTCACCACAAAAGGGCTTCCCAGGGTAGCGGCTGGCATTGACGCCGCAGCGCCTAAAGTTGAGAAGTTTTATTCTCAATTACTTCCGCATATTGACACCATCAAATCAACCGTGTCAAAAATGCCGGACTTGACCCTGGAAGATTCAATCAATCGAATGAGTACCTTTGTCAGAGGTATGGCAAAGTTTAGCTTCAAGAAATAACAAAAACTATTTAATAAAGGAGGTGACAAAGTATGAGAAATCGAAGCGTATATCTTGTTGAGGATGAAGTGCTGGACGCCAGTGGCACAAGGATATTTAACCTGGACTTTAGCAATCCATTGCTGGCCTTGATTGTAACGGTGGAAGGCAAAAAGTTTGACATGTCAGACACACATAATCCTATCATTGCCAGAGAAATTTCAAAGATTGAGATTGTCGATGGTAGTGATGTTTTATTCTCAATGAATATGGAAGAAGCAATGGCATTGCAGTTGTACGGTTCAGGCAAGCAACCATTCATGAGTTATTCCAATAACTCCACTTCCGGCCGGTGCAGAGCAACGGTTAAAATTGCTTTTGGCCGTGATGATTCAGACCAGGAGTGGATGCTCGACCTGAAGAAGTTTGTTAACCCGCAACTGAAAATCACTTATGCTTTTACCGAAGGTGCTGGCTTCTGGACGGACAATTATCAAAAATTGACCGTGCATGCAGTGGTTTGTGAAAATCCGGTAAGGGAAGCAATGGGTTTTCTTATGGGAAAACAGATTTACACCTGGGCTAAAGCGACCAGTGGTGACGAAACAATCGACATGCCGAGGGATTATCTTTATCGCTTGATGATGATTCGTGTTAAGGATTCGGACACTCCGACCTATGCAGAAATCAGCAAAATAAAATTATCTTGTGACATTGATCGTTTTGTACCGGTCAACATAACAACACAAGATTTATTTTTTGAAAATGCGGTAAGGTATGGGATATTATCGCAGCAAATGGAAACAATCGGTGACGGTGCTGACATTGACATTAAAGCGCATTGCCCGTTTGCTAATAACTGGGGTGCAAATGTTGAATGTTGGAATAGTGGAGATGTTGCCGTGATCAAACGGCCTTACAGTGGTTATTCAACTATCGGAAGAACCAGCGCTGTAGCTTTAACAGCTAACCAAAGGGCGATTGTAACTCATTTGGGTTATGAATATAATTGGTGTGAACCTTATCCATTTGGTAATTTAAGAGACGTCGAAGAGTTTTTCGATCCGATATCTTTTAAAGCTGTACGATTAATTTTAACCCAGGCGCAAACCGACGCCTGTGACAGTGGTGTGGTCTTGCAGCAATTAAGACCTTATTAAACGTCTCATTTAATTGAACTTGATAAAAGGCAGTTTTGATTATATCATTTTTCGTGAGACGTTTAATGATCCCTGGTTAAAGCTGCCTTTTTATCTGAAATCTTTAAAAGAAAAAGGAGCAAACACCATGCCAGTGAAATGTCAATCTAATCAGATTTTTACAGAACGTTATGATTACACAATGAAAGCCGGTGAAAACATATTTTTACCGGTCAAGGCCAGGCCAGGGGAAGTGATCATTCTTCATTCTTTATCATGTTACAATTCAACACAAAATGGATTTACTCATCTTTATGAAGTGATGCGCCGCAGAAACACCTTGTGTAGGCTTGACTATGTAGCTACACTGGTTACTGTAACGGTCAAAAAATTCTCATCTGAAATTTATTTGATTGACGGTGACGAAGCCGGAATAGCCTTGACACCATCGGTGGCCGGTGACATAGTTGAATTAACTATGCAAGGGATGCGTTTCAGAGATGATGAATATTTTAAATCAACTTAGAGGTTAATTATGTTTTATGCCTGGAATTTTAAGCTCACTCATGATAAAAGTGAAGCAACCAAAACAAAGCACGAATTATATCTTGAAAAAGGCACAGTGATAAGATGTGAGATCGTGTTTCCGGTGGGTTGTGCTAACCTTGTCTTTGTTCATATTGATGAAGCTCTTCACCAGGTATATCCAAAAGACCCGACCTATAAGTTTATCGGTGACGGCGCAGTAATTACCTGTACTGACGAATATGAAATAAAAGAACCGCCGTTCACATTACAATTTCACGGATGGAATACCGACGAAATTTATGACCATACTATCACGGTTAGGATTCAACTTGTACCGGCAAAGGAAATTTTACATAAAGTTGTTGGCGAAGTAATGAGAATCACCAAATTGAAACGTCCAGGATAAAGGAGACAAACAAAATGGCACACGGCGCTCCAGATCATACCCGATTAAGTGACGACGCTTTTTCACATTATGAATATATCAGGCCGGCAAGCGGTGTCTGGGCAATGATAGCCGGTGAAAAAAGAAATCTGGTTGATCTTGATCTGATAGGGGTATTTGGCCTTGCATTTATGCTGGTTGACAATAAAACAGCCATTTTAAATATTGAAGTTGACGGTAACGATGTATATCAAAGTAATCCCTCTTCTGTCTTTGGTAGTTTAGGATTCATGGGAAGCGCAGCAGGCAGTATGACGGGCGTTTCAAGGTATGATGAAATCAATGATGATTATTGTTTATGGTTCGACGCCGGATGGAAAGTTTATATTCATAATCACTTATTGATTCAGGTTAATAATAGCGGTATTAACCCATGCAACGTTAAAATTATTCGTGGAAGATATTTAAAATACAGGGGATAGTCATGGCAAAAGAACCAGATCAAACAAGATGGGTAGGAATCAGGCCAACCGATCCAGCCGAAAATATACCGGTTACAGAGTCAGCGCCGTTAACTTCGATTGAAGTTGAACCGGTAGCCGGTAGCGCCGATTTTCCGGTAACACTTGGCGCAGAAGTGCCGCATGTAGTTGTTGATTCAGGATGAGAGGGTGGAATGCCGGCTGGTCAGCCGGTAGTTGCGGAAGACAAGCGGACGGTAGTAGCAAATACATATTACACGCTTATTGATTATACCGGAGAAGGTATGTTGACAAACATCAATTTCTATGTCTCTACGAGTGGGGTTCATTTACTCACAGTGAAAATTACGGTTGACGGCGCCGCCGCCGTGGTAATTGATTGTATTAATGTTGGATATACGAACCAGCGGGATTATGCTAATGATAGTCGAAGAGTCATGTCACTCGACTGGGGCCTGATTAAATTTGCAACGTCTCTGAAAGTGGAATATAAACATGCCGCCGTGCCATATATCAGGGCGACGTGTTTTTATCAAACCAATTAAATCTTATAATCAGGAGGCACAAAAAATGGCAAGAGAAAAAATCACATTAACACCGGCACAATTAGCTCGACTGAAAGGACTCGACACGGACACCGAATGGTTAACCGAAGAAATCCGGCGTGCCGAATATGTTGGCCTGGACGTGACCGAATTAAAAGAACGGTTTGAAAAAATGTCATCCATCCGGTTACGAATGATTGAAGAGTATAGCAAATAAAGAGAGGGTGCAGGGTTCAGGGTTCAGGGTCAGACAAAAAACAAAGGAAATTATTAGAATGATTAATGATAACAGATTTTTAATAGATGAGGAAATGTCACTTGACGATTGGGTAGACAAAACATTAGCGCCGACCGCCGATACGATTTATTTTATCATTTCATCAATTAGCCGTTTTATGGATTCTCTAAAACTTGATCGGAGACTTGAATAATGACCGTTGTAACCTGGGGGGATTTTATTGACGTCTTGACCGACATTAAACCGGCCCTGTTAACACCAGGCAAAAACACAATTAATAAAATCATTCAATGGGTGTTAACTTTAAACTGGCAAATGCAAGGCGTTAACCAGGCACAGGTCAACTGGTTTAAAACATGGCTCGCTGCCTTGTCATTAAAATTTACCGGTGAAAGCAGAGCCGATTTATTAGCCTGCGTTAAATTTTTAGGGTGGGTTAACGGCACAATTCCCCACTATGAAATCAAAACCCAAAGAGTATGTGAAATTAATAATTATTACTGGTGGGGTAATTTATGCCGTAATCAACCAAAGCCGCCGGACGTGCCAGTGCCTGATGTGCCGCCGTCACCGAAACCGACTGATTTTTTAACAGACCCGTTTAATTTATCAATGATATTAATGTCAAATGAATCAGAAGATTCAATTAAAGCTATATATAATAAAGCTAAAGGCTATCTTGCTTATTATGACAGATGGTTGGGTGATGCAAGTTGGGAATGGTCATGGGACATGGCTATGCAGCAAGCGCAAAACGACGCTTTACTGAATGGTTTATATACTCCTTTAATCAATTGGGCTAATCAGGTTAGCAATGTAATCGGTGATGTGACAGAGCTTAACGGTGTAAACATTATTGACAGGCTTCTTGCTCCTGAAGCCGGCGGCAGCGAAAAAACAGATAAGTTAGTCATGGAAATATTAGGGAAATTGGGTTTATATATTGATACTTCTAACAATACAATTTTTCCGGCAACCGATGGAGTTTATGAAGACATAACACAAATAATCAAGCAATGGGAAAAAGCCGGTAAAGAATTAGGTGGATTGACTAAACAAGCCCTGCAAACGGAATTGAATAAAAAATATAAACTTTATATCGGCACAATCGACGGTATCAGACATCGCCTGGATCTCATCGAGCAGGAGATCGGAATTGTAACAGAGCAGGTATCAGGTGACATTGAAAGGCCGATTGAAGAAGAGATCAAACCGCTGCAATATTTACTTCCCGCAACGCAAGCCTGGGTTATAACTGCATTACAAAAAGCCGGAAACATTATCTTTGACGCTATTCAGTCCGTGACAAGTGATCTTGCAAACGCAATCAATTTCATTGTTCATCATGTAGTTGATATCAGTGACGACTGGTTAGAGAAATTAAAACAGCGCCTTGGTTCAGTGAGCGGTACTTATGACCTGGAAGCCGATCCGGTATTTCAGGAAGTAGCCGCCACAGCCAGGGCCGCAGAAACCGTTATTACTGAACTGCCGGACTGGTGGGTAAGCTCATTAGCAATCAGTTTGAAAGAATATTTAACAACCGGCGGCGGCGCTCCTGGGCCAGCAGGGCCAAGTGGGCCAAGTGGGCCACCTGGGCCAATCGGGCCAATCGGGCCTATCGGGCCACCTGGTGAACCAGGGGAAGGGATTGGTTTTAGCATTGAAGATATTGACGCCGGTTTAAAGGATCGGTTACGATTTACTGAAAGCATCATTGCAAAGGATGTTACAGAAGTTATTGATTATACCATTTCAGGAATTGGCGCAATCAATACAAAAATATCGACGGATGTGCAACCGATTGTAGATTTTTTAACCGGTGACATGCAATCAACATTGACCGGAATAGCAGAAGCATTTGAAACCCCAGAAGCGCTTATAGCCTTCTTGCTCGACGTGCCGGAAGGCCAGGAAGATAGCACATTTGATTTATGGCAAATACTAATAACTCAAATTATGGAAAGGGGGGTTGAATGAGAAATGGCGCTGTTGGAAATTTAATTCAATTAACAGGGGTGGTACTTTTGGGCGGTGGGATAACATGCGAGATTATGAACGGCGGCAATGTTTACCTGGTATTAATAACAATCGGCTGTATTGTTTTTACAATCGGCACAAAAATAAAGGGGCGTTAAAATGGCAGGGGATGAAACACCATCAGAAGGTTTAACCGGTAGTTTGTTTGACCGGATTAAGGGATTTTTTACATCGTTATGGGAAACGTTTTGGGAAACGGCCGTCGATCCGTTAAACCCGTTTTTTAGTGCCGGTGGCAGTATGATTGCTGATAGTTTTGGTGAAAAGGGCGTCGAATATTTAACCGATTCACTTGGCAAATCAATTGAACGGTTAAACTTGCCGCAGGAAGTAAAAGCGACAATTTTAAATGTCATTAAAGATAATGATCTTGGAAGTTTGTTTTTAGGATATTTTATTACACTCAATTATTTTCTCTCATACCTTGGTGGCCATGCCGACGTTGCAAGTGAACAAGCGGCCCACGAATGGAGAAAACAATATCGGCCGACCCTGCCGGACGTTAACGCTTTGATTTTGAGTTTATACCGTGACCCCGCAAGATATGAGGAAGTCAGGGAAATGTTAAGGCAGCACGGTTATAGTGACCCGAATATCGACACTTTATTTAAGGCGTCAAAAACTATCCCATCACCGGATGAATTTAGAAACTTGTTTTTACGTGGTGAAATCACCGAAGAACAATTAAACGCCGGTTATAAAAAATATGGATTTAACGACGAAGAGATATTGCAATTAAAAGTTTTATTCTATCCCATTCCGGCATATCCCGATTTAATCCGAATGGCAGTAAGAGAAGCGTTTTACCCCGACTACATTGAAGAGTATGGCCTTATGCAAGAACTTCCAGGGGAGTTTATAGAGTTTGCACAAAAGCAGGGGTTAAGTGAGGAATGGGCTAAACGGTTTTGGGCGTCGCACTGGGAGTTACCATCAATCATGCAGGGGTTTGAAATGCTTCACCGTGACGTGATTGAACCAGGTGACCTGGATAAGTTATTCATGGCGGTTGATATTATGCCCTGGTGGCGTGACAAGCTGCAGGCGATTAGTTATAACCCACTTACCAGAGTTGACGTCCGGCGTGTTTTTAAAATGGGTATCATCACCCGTGAAGAAGTGAAACGAACTTATCTTGACTTGGGGTATAATGAAGAGAAGGCCGAATGGTTAACAAAATTCACCGAAATGCAAAACAACGAAGCTGATAGAGATTTAACTAAAGCCGAAATTTTATCATCCTATAGTAAAATGATTATCGGAAAGCAGGAAACAAACGACATGCTTCTTGACCTGGGGTACAGTCAAGACGAAGTTGATATCTTAATAGCAATGAAGGAATATACAACCGTAAAAGAGATCAAAGACAGGGAAGAAAAACGAATAAGGAAATTTTACCTGGCCGGTGCTTATACATCGAACCAGGCCATAACCGAATTAGGAAAACTTGATCTTGGCGGTTCAGAACAGGACTCATTAATAAAATTATGGGATTCTGAAAAGCTGGCCAGGTTAAAAAGGCCAACGAAAAAAGAACTTGACACGTTATTCTCAAATAAGATTATAACCCAGGGAATTTATGTTGAAGAAATGGGCCATTTAGGATATACAGAAAAATATATCGGATGGTATCTGACATTGATCGAAAAAACAAGTGAGGGAGAATAGAAAATGGGCGACGATCTGAATAAATTAAAAAAGAGCATTCAAGCCATTAAGAAAATAATCACAAAAGACGTTAAACCGGTAACGAGAAAAGAACCGATTCAAAAACCTGAATTACCATAGGGAGTTAATAACATGAATTTTCTTAAATGGCCCTGTCACGAAATAATAATTGTGAGCATTTTTACTGGCGTTTTGATTTATCTAATTACAAGCCTGTAAGTGAAAAGGTTTAACCCGACCGGAAACCGTGACGATCCCTTTGTCGTATTTTCCGGTTAATCTTTTTGTTTGTGACCCGATTCGATAATCTTCTGTGATGCCTTGCCTGAGTTCTGAAATGATTCCAGGGAAATGAATATAAGTATAAGAACCATCTTTGTTTTGTCTGGCCTTGCGTGGGATTCCTTTAATCCTGGTATCGCTGCCGAAAGTGTAATGTTTTGCACCCCTTAAAATAACCCGCCTGGCTTGCGCTTCAATTTTTAACCTGCCTAATTGATCGGGGTGAAGTTTTGGAGTGAGATTTTCCAGGCCGGTTTTATTGACTATGATACTATCCGTGTCACAGTAAAAGCAATTAGACAAACCGGCTTGATCAATCAGATTCCACAAGTAAAGCCTTGCGTGATCGGTGACATGCGCTGCTATGGCTGGCATGGAGTTTGCCGCTTCATCTTCCCCTTGATCAATGATTGTTTCACGGCCGAAAAATACCTGGTGGGTTGAAACTTTATGAGTTTTTGCGTCAATGATCAAGCGGCGAATATCGGCGGCTTTTTCATTCCGGCCTGTATATGAAACCCTTGACTGACGTTGGCCGAATTTTCCATATAATGAATTTAAAATGATCTTGCACATATAAGCAAAGGCCGGATTGTTTTCTTTCCTGAACTCCATCCGTTTATTATAAAAATAATCAACAAAGTCATTAAAGATGTTTGCTTTTTTATAACAGGCAACCTTCAAAACCTTTTTGACATGACCGTGTCTGATACCGAAAAGCAACGACGGCGTTGTGAGAAATGTTTTGAACCGGCCGACCGGAAAAATAAGTTTTCCGTTGTGGCGCATGGCATAAATCGGTTTGTCTGTATCAATCTCACATTCGGCCATGAAACAATAAAGCGGCGCAACCCTGACGATTGCTGCCGGATTAATATTTTTCCCCTGTTTTATGAACTTGACCGGAAAATCATTTACTTTCATTATGAAAGGGTACATTGAATTAATATCGACTTTATAATATATTCCGGCCTTAAGTTTTCCGATAAAGAAGCACTCACAACGACCGCCATAATAGGCCCGACGTTCTAATCCTAAAACCTCTTCGTTGATATGAACATTGATCTGCTTTTTCATAAATGCGTGAGTGTAACAGCTAAATGACACGCCTGGCAACGTATAAGGAATGCTGCCAAATTTATTATCTCGAATGAAACAATATAAATTGCGAAACGCATTGAAAATTATTTCAACATCACGTTTACAGTATGTTAATAATTCTTGATCGTTAGCCGCCTTAAAATCGACGTCGAGTTTTGGAAGACCAATTGATTGACCGATAATTCTGACCGGCACGTTAAAGTAATTCTGAATGTTAACGAACTCAATCCGATAATTCTTTAGTTTAAATGTAAAGATCAATGTGTGGCCTTTGCAGAAATCGCTGACACATTGCCAGTGATCTTTTTTCATGTGATTGTAAAGGCGGGAATTACGAAAATCAAACCAGATGTTAGCTGACATGATTCGAGTGGAAATGTGAGATTTTAACCGGCCGGTTAACCAGGTATAAAACCGCTTGCCACTTTTGGAGTGAAACCATTCGACCTTTTCAATACCGGTTTTCCTGTTAACAAACCAGGAGCAGGCAACAACTAATTTTAAGCGTTGCGTACCCTGATCGTCGACCGCTTCCGTTTCAGTGTCAAAGAATATGAAACGTTGCGGCAAACGCTTGCCAGTTGCACGTTTGATTGAGTGCGCTGAGCGCTTGCGATTGTTACTTGCTGACTGTAACACCGTCAATGATCATCCTGGCAATCTCAATATCAATTTTATATACATCACATAACCGCTCTGCTTCTGCTTCTGCTTCTTCCATTGTTAAAATATCATCACTTGCAACCGTGATGAACGTTTCCGTTTGCTCCTGTGTGATGATGTCATAACCTTCAAGCTTATAATTGTAATAGAATTTCCTGGTCTGTTTAATATCTACTCGCTGGATCGTTGCTTCGGTAGGCCTGAACTTTTTAGGGATTGCTCGAAGGGGGTCACGCTTCATTGCCAGGCCGGTGAAATCCCTGAAATCGGCCAGGAAATCCGTCCGACGATAACCCATACCCTCAGATCGTAATAATTTAAGTCCGGCCGTTGCTGACATTCCGGCCTTTAACATTTCAGGAATAAACCGCCTGGACAGGCCACGCATTGTTGAGAGCGCCATTATATATTATCCCTTATATCTCTTATCATGTCTTCGGCCATTGATAGCATTTCAATTAGTGTGCTGCATGCTTCGCTTACTACCGGCAAGGCGTCTTTATAACGTGGGGTCAGTTCACACAAAACCAGGGAAGCGGCCCTAACGTTATCGCTTGCCCTGGTTAACTGACGTCTTGAATGAACTCTCATTGAATACTTTTGATTCGCTGGCATCTTATCACCTCCTTTCTATCTATAAAATACCCCGCCGCCTTTGTCAACAACCGTATTTTGACAGTCAGGCGCCAGGGTTTTGACGCTACCTTTAATCCGTGGCGTCATTAAAATGGCAGTTCGTCGCCTTTCTTGCCCTTGCTCGAACCCCTGCTCGATCCCTTCTTTCCTTTTTTAGCCTGGGCCTTCTCTTTTTGGTCATCCGGTTCACTATCATCAAATTCAGACCAGACCAAAATTTCAAATTCCCTGATTGTTTTACCTTTAGCATGTGACCGCTTGCCCTGGTAAACTATCTTTACACGACGGCCGATAAGCGCCGGAAGCCTGGCGTCGAGAGCGTGACAACCGAAAAAGTAAAAGGTATCGTCGTTATCATCGGCCAGGGTGTAAACTTTCGAGTCGTATTCTCTTGTTTGTTTCATGTCGATCAATCGACCGGTTAACTCATCACCCTTTGATTCAAAATTAAATCTTTGCGCATCACCTGTATCTTTCCAGCCCATAATAAAACCTCCTGTGTTTAAATGGTTAACGGTTAATCTACCGTGATACTAAATCGGGTATAGTCTTTGTTGAATTGATACATCTTTGTTATTAAACCTCCATCCAATTTGTTCTTAACAAACAAAACACCGTGATCTTCACTTGTAACCTGTATCACATTGTAAATTGTTCTTAAATACGTTTTACCACTGTAAAGTTTTAACTCCATTTCATCACCTCCTTTGGTTAATATCTACTCAATCATATCACCCATTTCATCCATGAACCGTTGCCGGAATTTCTCCACCTTTCCTTTTGTACGGTTTTCAAGATAACTTTCTTTTCCATCTACATGATCCAAACATATCTGATAATACATGTTACAGCGCTTACAATCATAACCACACTCTTTCTTTGCTTCCTTGCAACATTCTTTACCATCACCACGTTCACAAGCCCGTAAAGCATCATAACACAACCAGCATGGGTTTTCATCCGCAAAGACCGGCATCACCGGCAGTAACCACAAACATAAAATAAATAGAATCAGTGTTTTCATTTCCCTACCTCCTTAAATTGGTTATTCGGTTGTCATTGTAAATTGAACAAAGTCTTTTTCAAATACTAAATGGCGCCATTCCCACAGGCCGGATATGAAAGCCAACACCTTCACATTACCAGGACAGTCAAAAATAAGCCGGTCAACATCTGTTATAACGATCACTTTACCGTCACCCATCCAATATCTAAACACCATAGCTTAAACCCCCCGACCGGTTAAAACCTTAACCGTGCTTGTTAAGTTGTTTAACTTCGTTTCAGCTTCCAGGAGCCTATACTTCATCTCTGCAACTTCTTTGATCGACTTGTATAGATCATCTTTCATTGAAGCAATCTTTTGATCGACGATGGCTTCGATCCCTAATAAATCTTTAATGGCCATTACTTGATCACCCCCTTTGAGCGCAGCACTATGTCACGCATTTCGGCGTAACGAGTTTTAGCCAGCCGGTTATTGACTAAGCGCTGACACTTGTAAGAGCAATACTTTTTGAAACGCTCACTCTTAAAAGGCTGGCCGCACTCTTGACAGGTTAAATATAAATAATGTTTCCTATCCTTGTGTTTCTTTTTTGGCTTCACCATACATCACCCCCTTTCGCCGCCAGTAGTTTAAAAGATGTGCGGCCGGTATCGCTAAAACACCCCTCGCATAATTGGTATGCAGACCCCAAAACCTCCCATCGTTTGTTCTCAATTCCCATCGCTTGTTATCAATGGTTACGTGTTTAATATCAAACATGTTTCACCTCCTTTCATAATACCGTTGCACTAACTATAAATACACAACAAAAACAAACCGGACATATATATGAATCATCCTCATCTTTTAAACAGCTGTCACTATAACCTTTCCATCCGCACACCGGACATTTCACTTTAAACCTGATCAACTTATATCACCCCCTTTAATAATAATATTATTTTATATATAAAAAGTGTATCATATATTATTACTTTTGTCAAGCATTATTTTTATATTTATTAAATTGTTTTAATCAATAC
>Ga0222640_1000489_pt1 | contig 12106 bp, 14 predicted proteins | sample AntAcemetagen187_FD_181144 | JGI IMG/M metagenome (GOLD analysis project Ga0222640, IMG submission 181144) | Saline water microbial communities from Ace Lake, Antarctica - #187 | ecosystem: Environmental > Aquatic > Non-marine Saline and Alkaline > Saline | place: Antarctica: Ace Lake... | reverse complement strand
AGGTGCAGATAAGTAATTTGGTTTTACTTGTTCTGGCAGTCCGAGACATACGAATAGATGACTAAGCTATGGACTTGCAGGAGAGGGGATACCCTCACTTAAATCAAAACCTGCTCCCCACCTTAATAATATGAAAAGTAAAAGAGAATATAATGGGAAGACCAAGTAAATACAAAAAAAAGTATTGTGAAGAAATAGTTAAATATTTTGATATTGAACCGTATAGTGTAAATGAAAAACTTAACAAGTTGATACCAAATGACTTACGATTTTTAACAGGGTTTGCGAGAGCAATAGGTGTTTGCAAGGATACTTTAAACGAGTGGTGTACTAAATATAATGAGTTTTCCGATGCCTATAAAAAGGTGAAAGGTATGCAAAAAGAACATCTCATAATTAATGGTTTACTTGGGTTGTATAATCCAGGATTTGCTTGTTTTACTGCTAAAAACATAACAGATATGAGAGACAAACACGAAGTAGAACATACTGGGGAAGTTAAACTCACCAAAGAGGAAAGAGCTGAAACAGTCAACCGTATTAGAGGATATTACACCGACCAAAACTGACGATGAGTTAGCTAGGGACGAGAAATTAATTTGTAGTCAAGACCCATTCTACCTAATAGAGAACGGTCTTTTATCTATTAAGACTAAATCTGCTGATTTAATCAGGCTTATTCCTAATTCTGCACAAAAAGCTATCATAGATGCAATCAAATACTACAGAAGTCAAGGCAAGCCTATCAGGATGTGGGTGCTTAAAGCCCGGCAGGAAGGGGTCAGTACGTTGACCGAAGCAATTATATATTCTATCATATCACAGACAGAGAACATCAATGCTCTTATAATGGCAGATGAAAAAGAACACGCATCTAACCTATTTGAAATGAGTAAGTTATACCAATCAGAACTTGAGAAGCACCCCAATAAACATTTAGCACCAACACTAAAGAAATCTAATGAGAAGAAATTAGAATTTGAAGACATGCACTCACAGGTTATAATAGCAACAGCAGACAATACAGATGCAGCACGTAGTCATACATTTCACATCGTACATTTATCGGAGGCAGCTTTCTTTAGAGATTTCAAAGGGGTCATGGGTGGGTTGTCCCAATCTGTACCGGATTTACAGAACACCATAGTTATAGGTGAATCTACAGCAGATGGGATGAATGAGTTTTACGATGAGTGGGTACGGGCAGTACAAGGTAAATCAGACTGGATACCTATGTTCATACCCTGGTACTGGATGGATGAGTATTCAAAACCATTAGAGAACGGATTATATTCCCTGGAAGGAGTTAAATTCACATCAGACATGAGTAAAGAAATATTCATCAAAGACGAATCAGAGCTACAGCACACACATAGCCTAACAGAAGAGCAGTTAAACTGGAGACGTTATTCAATAGTAAACAAATGTCAGGGAGACATAGATATCTTTAACCAGGAATACCCAGCTACATGGCAAGACGCATTTGTAGTATCAGGAAGCAACTTCTTTGACACTAAAGGACTGCAACGCCAAGAAGGAATGAAACAACGTCCTAAAGACAGGGGAGAGATATTTGAAGAGCAGGGTAAATTCATATTTAGAACATTAGAAGAAGGACGTATTAAGATATATGAAAAACCCCTTAGATACGAACAATATATGGTCACATTAGACCCATCAGAAGCTATAGGTCAGGATGAGGCGAGTATTTTAGTAGGCAACGTTAGAACTAATCGGACTGTTTCTGTAGTGAACGGACAATATACAGTAGGTGAATTAGCACACATGGGTACGATGTTGGGGAACTACTATAACAAAGCACTAATAATACCGGAGAATAATTCATACGGACATGCCCTATGTCAAGACATATACAAGACTTACGGAAATATATACAGGAGGGTGAGGACATCAAAAGGACACATGGAAAAAACTGAAGAGCTGGGGTTCAATACGAACGTTGTTACACGCCCTCAAATGTTAAGCAGAATGGCGGAAGCGATACGGTTGAACTCAGCTCTCTTATTAGATAAAGACCTCATAGACCAGTGCTGGACATTCGTAATAAACCCGAAGTCCTTAAAAGCGGAAGCCTCTACAAGTAAACAAGATGGGTTAGTTATATGCTTTGCTATTTTCCAGCAAGTACGAGCAGAAAGACCATATCATGCACCTATGAAAGATGTAAAGATTGGGCAGTTTAAACATGAGTTACAAACAGAGAATAGAAACGCTGGGTTTAGTTTCTGATGAACGCAATAGCTGAAATACCTACAAGTGATTTAATAGAAGAGTTATTAGCACGTTGTACCCCAGCTATATTTATAGGCAAGAGAACAGAAGAGTACGATGATGGTGCTAAAGACACAAGTTGGTATCATTATAGGGGAGACTTACATACTTGTTATGGTTTATCACAGGAATTAGCTTCAAGAATACAGGAAGAGATATTACAGGGTAATTTAAACATAGATGATGATAACGAATAGCTCGTGGAATGTTTTAATAATTAAAAGGAGATAATATGGACACTGTAATGACCAGAAGTAAAGAGAAGTTACCAGAAGAACCTACATTATTAATTGACTCAGCTAAGAAGTTATCATTATCAGATGAACAAGAGAAGCGGTTAATCAAAGAGATATACGAGGAGTTTGATAAGATAAAAGCAGAACGTGATAACGAACATCTGGATTCATTCTTTGATACTATGGACAACCAGTATGATGGTAAGATGCCAAGACGTAAGAATGCTATGTTTAATCTTAACGACCCTGTAACAAAGCGTATTCTTAATGACATAGTAGGTTCTATTAGTGATTCTCATTTCACAGTTGACCCTATGATGACTATAACACCAAGACCAGAGTTTGCTAAACGTGATGGATATGAAGTATGCGAGAAGCAATTGGAGTTTGTAGATTCCCGATTAGATGAGAAGATACCATACAAATCAGAGTTTGAATTAGCTGCATTATCAGCAACACTGAAGAAGGTTGGTATTATCAAATGGATACATAAGATTAAGAAAGAACGTAGAATAGGTATTGAAACATACGTAGGTAAGAATGAAGTTGTAGGACAAGATGAACAAGGACAGCCTATTATAGAGAACAGTGGGATTAAAGAGTTCTTATTGATTCATGGTGAAGAGATGGAAGATAATCAGGCTAAGTTCACAGGTATAATTAAACAATTAATGGATGAAAAGACCGTCAGGTTAGACGTAGAGAAGGATGAAGTAGTATATAATGACCCATGCCCTAAGTTCATAGACAACAAGAACTTCTTTGTACGCTTAAAAACTAACGGATATGAAGGATTATGTGATGCAAGGTTAATAATAGAGAGGGTAAACTATACATATTATGAGTTAAAGAAGCTTGAGAAGGATAATGGGTTCATAAACATAGATGAATTAATCAAGGATGATGAGGGTAAGACACGCCCAGGTGCATATTCTGAAGACTTTGATGTATTAGAATGTACATACTATTTCTCAGAAAGCAACGATGGTGAAAACATTAAGGTTGTAGTCTGGATTGCAGAGAAGAAAAAGATGTATCTCGGTGGTATGCATTATCCCTATACAACATTAGATTGTGTATATATCCCACATTATGTTAAGAAGACTAAGACAGGATTCTATCAGGATGGTATAGCAGAGGATTTAACAGACATACATATCGCAGGTAACGCTATCCTTAACCTTGCCTTAGAAGATGCTTATTTAGCCAACCTGCTGTCTTTAACGCCTATTGTAGAAAGAGACTCAGACGCTGCACAACAGCTATTAAACAAACAATGGACACCTGGTATGCCATTCTATGGTACACGTGGTGAAGTAGGATTTATGTCTGAGACTATGAAGAACCCAGATATACAGAGTTTGTTGATTCTCAAACAAGAGCTATCACGTGCAGGTGATGAAATATCAGGCAGTTCAAGTCTAAGAACAGGGCGTGAAAGCCAGTTAGACCCTAAAGCTCCAGGTAATAAGACTATTGCACTGTTAAAGGAGACACGCAAGAACATCAGGCGTTATGTAGCAGAGTTCTCCAAGGGGTTTAACCAAGACATCAATTCTATTCTAAAGATATACTATGAAATTTCTCAGGAAGACCAGACATACCTACCACGTAACACAGTTATGGTTACCGGAGAGAATCCATTCAAAAACATATCACGTGGTGAGATGATAGCTAAGACTACTATTCAATCACAAGCTCATGCATTTGACTTTGATAAGTTAAATGAGAAAGCTACTGATTTAGCATTATACCAAACCATGATGAATGAGATGTTAGTACAAGGTAATCCAATGGCTAAGTATCACCTAATAAAGACACTTATAAAGGGATGGTCACCGAAGTGGAAGAACAATATTGATAAGATATTGCCACCGATTGAACAATTCCAACAGGGATTAGCACAGGTTGCATTACAGGCTACAGTACAGTATTTTGAACAGACAGCACAGCAAGCACAATTAACAGGACAAGCACCGCAGTTAGACCCAGAGCAGTTGTTAGCACTTATTAAAGACCTACAGTCACGTACTACAAGTACAGTAGAGGCAGAAGTCGAGAGAGCTAAACAAGACCAACAGGGGGGTTAATATGATTATTTTTTGGAGTTTCGTGTTCTTTATCTTATTCTTAGGCATTATGATTGCTAATAGTAGGCATCAAATAAAAGAGTTACAAAGCGAAATAAGATGTATTAGGGCAGATAAAATAGAGTTAGGTTATAAGCATCTCTACCTATCTCAGGATTTCAAATTACTTTGTGAGCATCTTCATGTCAATATAGGTGATGTTTACCCTGCGAGAAGAGTATTCAAGGTTGTTGAGGAGGATAAATGAAGATACTCATTGTGTTAGCGATTCTATTATCAAATGTATGTTTTGCATACGAATCAACTGAACAGATTTACATTGGTAGTCAAGAATATGATGGTTACACAACGTGGTATGTAGAGCCTGATACAACAGATTATACCTATATCCCCGAATGGGAACAATCCACAGTTATTGATTTAGATGGTGTAAGGTTCATCTATGAAGAAGAGGAATATGACAATCTTAAAGACCTAATAGAACATCTTATTAACCAGATAGAATCATTGAGGGCTACACAATTATGAGAAATCCATTTAGTTTCAACAAAGTATCTCCGGAAGAGAACAGAGTTATTGAGAAAGAATTAAGAGAGATTGAACACAGGACAAAGGAAGCAGTAGAGACAGCACAGGCTTGTTTAGATACAGAGACATTCCAAAAATACGTAGCAGTATATCAAAGAACAGAACGACATTTAATTGACGCTGGTATATACACAAAGATAACAGAACCTAATCAATACAATGCATTATGCAGAACAATATTCTCAGAGTTAAAGGTGTTGAGAAAGCTATTGGATAATGTACGTGGAGATGCTCAATAAGGAGGTAATTATGGCAGCAAGAAAAGGTAGTTGTGGCGGAACACCAAGAGTAGGAAAGAAAGGTGACCCTAAGCCAGCTAGAGGTGGTAGAGGAAGAGCTAGTGGTAGTGGTGCAGGAAGAGGGCGTGGTCGTGGTACAGGGAGAAGGAACGCAAGGTGAGTAAATATCCAATATTTGATAATCTGGATAAAGCGTCAAAATTCGCAAAGAAAGAAGCTGTTCGTATTAAGAAACAAAAGGATAACTTCGAGATTACAACTATGGCGAATGAAGAAAGGGTTAAACACCTTAGATATTATATTAGATTATTTGGTATGTCAGAAGTCAAGAACAAGAAGTATGCAGTATTACTTGATTTGATAACAATAGGTTATCCGATAAAGACAGTGGCAAAGATATTCAAAGTACCTGTATCTAAATTTGCTAGATTAGAGATTGAAGCTATGAGCAGATTCAAGGACTTTGCAAACGAATTACAAGATAAGGGGACACCACTAATTGCGAGAATTAATTAAACTTATTCTTGGAGTAGGCATTTTATGGTTATTTGTATGTACTGTAATAACTATCATCATGCGTTGTTTAGGAGGCTAAATGGAAGAAAGACGCTGTTATGATTGTAAGAAGTTATTATTCAAAGAGACACCGGGAGCAATAAACATTGAGAAAGGAGTACACGCTTCTCGTGATAGTAATTCATTAGGAATATATATTAAATGTCCCAGATGTGGTTGGTTGAATACAATATTTTATACTCATGTAGTAGGAGAAGGAATAAATAAGTATTGACAGAATAGTAGTTCTGTGGTATATATAGTATAGTTCTTTTTACGATACACAACATATAGTAGAAGCTCACTTGAAGCTCATATCTAACGGTATGGGCTTTTTTTATTAACCAACAGACACCCGATTATTCGGCTCTAAAGGAGAAGACATGGTTGAAAAAGTAATTGAGAAAGTAGAAGTGACAGAAGATAACGTAGAGGATATTGCATTAGCAGAGTGGAAAAAAGAACAAGCTGATAAGGAAGGTAAAACAGTAGATGAAATTACAGACCCCGGAAACATTGAAGTTATTGAAACGAAAGAAGAAATCACAGAAGAAGACGATACAACAGACGATGATACGCCACCTGATGATACTAAATCAGATGATGAACTCTTAGAAGCTAAGGAAGAAGATTTATCTGATGATGAAAAGACACGCAAAGAAGTAGTTGTTAAATTAAAAGCAGAAGAATTACATAAAGAAGAAGATTTACTGTTAGCTAAACCAGAAGATGAACTAACAGATGAAGAGAAACCACTGCTCGTTGAAATAAAAGAGAAGCGTGATAAAGAAGATAAAGAAGCTTTTGAATTATCAGTAAAAGAATACGCAGAACTTTCTAAACTTCCTGAAGATGAGGCAAGGAAAGACATGGAGAGCATCCATAAAATCAGGGACAAGTACAAAGGAGACCCAGTTGAGCTGGCTAAAGCCTACCTCAATATCCAGAGACTTAACTCCCAGAAGGATGCCAAGATTAAGGGTTTAGAGGAACAGCCTGTACAGCAGAACGTAGATTGGAAACATACTATTAATTCTAATGCTCTGATTATGGATGGCAAGAAACATACCAGAGAAGAAGCTATTAATAGGTATCGTGAAGCCTACCCTGATGTGACAGACCCACTCGAAGACGATGCTGTAGTCGCTTTAATGGCGAAGGACTGTGAGGTTATATCTGCTAAAGAGCAGGAAGCCAAAACAGGTCAGTTAAAGACAGACGCAGACGTTAAAAGAACCAAAATCCTCGATGAGCTTCCTGAAGCCGATAAGGTCTATAAGGATGAGATTCAAGACTTGATTAAGGGGTATTCACCTCGTGCTATTTTGCATGAGAACTTTAATATTCAAGAATTAGTCTATTGGGCTAAGGGGCAGAAGTTTGACTCTAAGATTAAAGAACTCACAGACAAGATTGAGAGTACAAAGAAAGAATATTACAAATTAGGTCAATCTAATAGTAAAGTTAAGACAGTAGGTATAGAGGGTAGTAATAAAACCAAAGCAAAGGGTACTATATCATTAACAGACGAAGATAAGAATGAAGCTTGGATGATGTTCCCCGATGCTAAGGATGATAATGAATGTTATGAGTTATATGCCGATGTAATGAAGTACAAAAAGGCAATAACTAAAACAAAGGAGTAGATAAAATGGCAGCAAGATTGAAATTTGGTTGGATTAGAGGTGGAAAAACCTCTTTTGTATTACCGATGGGTGCAAGTGAACAACTCTATGCAAAGAGTGGTCGTTTTGTAACAAACGATGCTTCTGGTCGTGGAGAGGTTGCAGGTGCAGCTTCTACAGCTCTTCAAGGTTTTGTTGAAGGTGCAACCCAGACTTGTAGTTCAACGGAAGGCGGCACTAAGTTAAATTGTATCATTGATACAACAGCTATATTCAGAGTTCCCCTTGCTTATGATGGTTCAGCTTATACTGTGAACTATTCTTCAGCATTACTTGGTGAACTTTGTGATTTAGTTACAATAGATGGTACTCAGTATGTTAATCCTACAGCAGTAACAAATGAGAACGTTAGGATTGTTGGTGGTAAAGCGATGTCAACAGCTGGTACAGCAGCTATGTTAGCTGGGATAGTAACAGGTACAGAAGGTCTCTGCTTAGGCGATGGTTATGTTGATGTAATGATTAACCCAACAGAACTGTATGAAGTAGCTGTAGGTGCTTAATAAAAATAAAGTGGGGTGAACCCACTAGATAAAAGGAGTTAAAAAATGCCAGGTGTAAGATTAGATAATACTTCATTATACGCTAAAGATATGTACAAAGCTGCATACGAGGTAATTAATGAAGCAGACACTATGTATGATAAAATTTTCAAAGTAGTATCAGGAGTAAACGGTGCTGGAGATAAAAGCACTCAGCTCCTGGGTTTAGGAGACATTAAGAAACATGATGCAGAAGGCGAAGACATCGACTTCGAGAGTCCTACAGAAGGTTGGAGTTACTATGTGAAGTATTACACTTTCTCAGGCGGTCTTACATTGACCTATGAGGCAGTTCAGGATACTGTAAAACTTGGTAATCTCTTGAAAGACCTTGCAAAGACTTGGCAAGCCAGTTCAATAGATAAGAAAGAAACTTATTGTGCTGGAGTGTTTAATGATGGCGGTACACTTTCTGGTGATGATGTGTTTAATGGTTCACACACAGGTCAGACAGATTCAAGTGGTAAATTACTTTATGATAGTATTCCTATGTTCACATTAAGTGGAAACGAATACACACATAAGGGTGGCGGAACATACTATAACTCAGTTGCAGGTCTTTCATTAGACCCTGACAATTTTGAGACTATTTATATTCTCCACAAAGCAACAAATAACAGAAGTGAATTAGACAGACCTACGAAGGCAGTATGTGATACATTACTTACCCTTCCAGGTGCAGATGCGTTAATGGCAAGAAGAATTTTAAAGACTTCTGAATCTATGGGCTTAGCAGGTACACAGTTAAATGATTTGAACATCTATGCTAATTTAGCAGAACCTATGGATTGGGATTACCTCACAGATACTGGAGCTTTCTATCTTGGGAAAAGACAGAGTGATATGATTCAATTCCATTCAAGACAGAAGCCACTCATCAAATTCTTTGAAGATAAAAATAACAACGGATATAAAGCGTCATTTGTCGAAAGATATGGAATCTTAGTCAAAGGACGTCCCTGGACAAGAGGCGGAGGTTCATCAGCAGCATGAGCAATTTTCCTCATATTAAGTTTGGTCGTTGCGAACGTTGTGGTAGGACTGGGTTAGAAGATGGAGAGAAACTTTCCGGATATGAACTCACGTACTATCAAGGACAATGGCTCGGTCAGCTTTGCATTAATGAGTTGGAAGATATTGCAGTTGATGATATTAAGCGGGAACGTTTAATAGAAGAAGAAGCCTTCAGGGAATCCGCAGGATTTACGAAGTAAGGAGGATAATATGGTTGACAGACCAAAAGGTGTAGTAGTTACGGAAGAAGTAGTTGAGGATATGCCTCAAGAAATGAAGACGAAAACACCTGCGAAAAAGAAATCTATGAACGATTTCATATCTCAGAAAAAGCAAAAGGAACAAGAAGCATCCGTACAGCGTTCTGATGATTGGGACACAGTACAAGTTCCTGATGGTAAAAAAGAGAAAGCAGCCTTTCTGAAACAAATTCAAGAAGAGAGGCGACTCAAAGGCTATGACCCTAAGACTAACGAAGCTTTGGTCTTGAAATCTGAGTCCAGGAAAAGAATTGATAGTGTAAGTAAAAAGGAGGAGTTATGAAAAGGTACTTCAAATTTCTACCTATTATTGTAGTTATTCTGTTTTCTGCAACGACTGTTTTTGCAGGGATAGAATCTACGATAGGTGGGAGTGGTACATTAAAAAATTACCGTTGGAAGGTTGAAGACGGTGACATAGTCCCTGCTGATGATTCTGCTTATGATATAGGTGAAACAGGTAAAGAGGTTCAAGCTATTTACTCTGATGCTTTTATTTTAGGTGGAGTATCAAAGTCAAGTTGGGGTTCGGTTGTCTCTCCGTTTGAGGATGATGGAACTACGACTACTTTGACTTCAGCACCAACTAAGTTCATTTTGACTCATGCTACAGGCGTGTCAACATTTTCTGGCTATATAGCCGGTGCTGCTGATGTCGTTCTTGAAAATGGTCAAATTATAGATGGTGGGACGAACGAGGCTATTAAATTAACAGAAAACTCAGATACTTTATCCATTGGTTTTGATGGAGATGATATTTCATTAACTGCAACTAATGGAAGTATCGAATTAATACCAGAAACAAGTACAGCTGATGGAACTATTGATTTAATGGCTGGTGGAGATGAGGATGACTATGTTGAGATTATTTTGACAGAAGCTCATAAACCATCTATTAACTTTAATGGTTGCGATGGTATAATTTCTGCTTCTGGTGGAGATATAAGTTTCGGTGACGAGAATTTAGTAACTACTGGTACTTTAGGTGCTGGTGCTTCAGCTCTCGGTGCTGTTACTGCAACATCTTATATTGTCGGTGATGATACTCTTGATGTTGTCGTTGATGACCAACTTAGATTTGCTTCTAATGATGAAGAAACAACTATTGAAGCTCTTGGATATACAGGTAAAGATGCAGTCTTACAGCTCACCACAGACTTAGGTGCAGATGCTGGAGATAAAATCCAATTAGTTTCTGACCACGCAACTAACAGTTTATTTTTCACAAGTGATACTGCAGTTAAAGATACTCATGCAACTATCCTCACATTGTCAAAGGTTGGTATAATCACAACTACAGGCGATGTTCAGGTAGTTAATGATTCTGCTACAACTGATGCAGTTCAAGATGTGTTAAAACTTACATCATCTTCTACTGGAACTGGTGCTGCTGGATTGGGTGCTGGAGTAGTTTTCCATATAGATGATATAGGTGGTATTGAAGAACAGGCTTCTATAGATGTTGCTTTGACTACTGCTACAGATGGTGCTGAAGATACAGACGTGATTATATCTCAGAACACAGCTGGTGCAATAGCTGAAACACTTAGAATAGTTGCTGCTTCAGCAGCTGACGCTTCTGATTATCTTCAATTCACAGCTAATACTACAGAAACCAATGCGGCTACTAATGTATTAGTTTTAAAGACAGCAACTGGTACAGCTATTGATAATTATGGAATGAGTATATCTTTCCAACCAGAAGATGCAACAGGTTCGGAAGAAGTAGCAAGTCTTGATATAATTCAGACTACTGCTGCTCGTGCAACTAACGATACTGATTTTGTATTTAGTCAGAATTTAGCTGGTGCTATAGAAGAAAGAGTAAGATTTGATGCTGATAGTAAGACTATATCAGCTGTTGGTACTACTCCTATTATCTCAGTTGGTGATGGTGGGAACGAAGACAACACAATTTTATTTGATGGTCAAACAACTAAAGATTTCTACATAGCAACTGATAACGCTGATGATAGTTTAATCATTGGTGTAGGTTCTACTGTAGGAACTGACTCAAGAATAACTGTTCAAGATAGTGCAACAGAAACAAGAATAGAACTTGGTGATGCTGTTACAGCAGAGGACATAGTTCTTGTCCTTGATGGTAATGCTCAAGATTTCTATATTGCTCTTGATGATACTGATGACGATTTAAAAATCGGTGTTGGTGCTGCTGTTGATACTACTCCTGCAATCACTATTCTTAGTGATACACAGATAGTTCAGTTTGAAAAGACAGTTACTTTTACTGGTGGTCAGACAAAAAGTGTTATCTACACTCCTAATGATGTTACTATGGATGGAACTGTTAATCCAGGTACAACGGATATAGGAACGACAGCACAGGCAAGATTCGATACTCTCGGATTTGATGCTGATACTGGTGCAACAGGCGATGACTGGGTGTTTATCAACTGGATAGTCCCTGCTGGTTATGTTACTGATTCAGGAGACTTAAATGTTTACTGGTCTTATTCTACTGCTGAAGATGCAGGGGATGAGATTACTATTGATGGTACAGTAAATGCAATAGCAGCTGGTGAAGCTATTAATGCTGCTGGGACAGGTATGACAGCTGTTGCTTCAGTTATAGCAGATGCTAGTA
>Ga0222640_1000488_pt1 | contig 12141 bp, 16 predicted proteins | sample AntAcemetagen187_FD_181144 | JGI IMG/M metagenome (GOLD analysis project Ga0222640, IMG submission 181144) | Saline water microbial communities from Ace Lake, Antarctica - #187 | ecosystem: Environmental > Aquatic > Non-marine Saline and Alkaline > Saline | place: Antarctica: Ace Lake... | reverse complement strand
TACGTCAACCTATCTCTCAAATCAAAGTCGCAATCACATGGAGGGTCATCACTTCCACCTATTAGCACGACCCTATATCCGATGTTTTTAACAGCCATACTCAAATGTTGATATTTACGAAACGGTGACGCACCGCCTGAATTCACAACAATGTAATCTTCATCAAACAGCCCATCAATGTTTGGCTTGTCTTTAGCAATAAACATCTTGTCTGGTTCTTTGATGTTGGTGAAATATGTGTACATGTTGTACAACTTTTCATTTCCAGAATTGAAATTTCCCGGCAGTATTTTCTGTCCGTGAGGATTATAGACGATAGAATATGTTTTTGCAACCCTTTCATCCCATGGGATTATTTCGTCAATGTATGGGTTGTCCTTAACTACACCAGCAAATTTAGGAAGAGTCATATAAACAAGCTTCTTACCTTTGTGGCGTTCACGAATTCCTTTGAAGCACTGAGTTGTCATAAGAACATCACCAGCAGAAGAATGTTGCATGAAAAGAATCTCGTCTTTTTTCATTGATTGCTTAACTTTCAATGCTGGCTGAACAGTGGTCATGTCTTTCAACAGTTCATTTACGTCTGAAATACCGTCAAGCCATTCCCTGCCTTTTTTAAGACCACTTGCTTTCATATGTTTTCTAAGGTCTTCGCTTCCAGCAACCTCAAGAATGGCGTCTGCTATGTCTTGTGTGTCACACGCTAGTGCGTCAATAAAACAATTACCCATAGCACCAATTAGGGGTTGATATGTCGGTATCGTATTGGGTACCAGTATGCCAACGTCTTTTACCAACTCAGTTTGTGCTGTGGTGTCTGATGCTATGACGGGTACGCCACAAAGCATTGCTTCAAGTGGTGTCCATGACAGGCCCTCCTGAAGTGAGCAGTTAATAAGGCAGTCAAAAGTATTAAACAACCTAACCATTTGTTCTAGGGTGGCGGTTATACCGTGTTGTTTTGCCCTTAAGTTTGTTGCGGGGATACCACAGTCTCTTGCGTACTGTGTAAGGTTATACTTATATGGTGCATGCATGTCTGTGTGGAGGTACAGAACAATCTTGGGATTAGCTTTAACTGCTATTGAAAAACCCTTCAAAAGCCTCTGAAGGTCTTTGCGTATCTGATTTACACCTACAAACCCGAACAGTATCTCGTCTTTTAAAAGTCCGGGGAGCATTTTCTTCTTGTTGGCCTCTATCTGATCGGATGGTAATTCTTTCCAGCTATCAGAGCTATGAAGCATGGGTCTATAATATCTTATGTTGGGTACTAAGGGTTTAAGGGTGTCAAGGCCGTGCTGTGAATATACGCAAGGGAAGTCTATTTTGTTAATCCAACCAACCCAGTCTTCTCTTACGTTTTGGATGTCCCATGGGAATATCGCACCAGTTTTAAATTTCTTACCACTGTTTTGAAGTTGTTTAAGCCCATCGTAAACTTGTGAATACTGCCATATGTCGTGACCAACAAACAAGACTATATCGCAATCAGTTTGACCCAATAAGTCTAACAATTTCTGCTTCCCAAATGCGTCACCATCATCACTTGCGGAAACTATATTGCAGGGCAGTGGTTCCAGTGCCATCTTTTTGTTATGGTTTTTCTGTAGGTTGCCAGAGAAAAGGGTTGCGTCATACTCATCTTTGTTGAGCTGTGATAAAATACCCGACATCATACCACTGTTTCCGGTGGTTCCAAGTGGGTGCTCACAAACAAACAAAATCTTTTTCTTCATCTTTGATATTCTCCTACCTGATGATTGATTGGTTTTGGCAACTTCGTAAATACGATGTTACCTGTTGTCCTCACTGAGCTTACATACGTCAACACCGCTAAACCTTCGTTTCATTACGGCCGTAACTTCACGGTATTCTCCAGAGGCTGGTTGGTATCTGTCAAGTGCCTGTATTCCATAACGTGTTGGGATGTACAGTTCGTCCTTCTCGATGCTTAAATTGCCAAGTTCTGACTGTGAATCTAAGTCTGTTCCAAACAGGGGCTCTGTCATAAGAGCATATGCGTCTTCCTGTATGGTCTCAAAGGATGTTTTCTTCTGATAGGTCTCATCGTCCCACACAGCTTCGCCTGACGGTCTTGATATCTCTCCCGATACATTGCTCATGTAATATACACCACTGTACTCATACACCTCGTTTTCGAGTGATTCAGGGGTAAGGTTCACAACCATGTAGTCACGGTTAAAAATATCAAACCTGACGATACTACCTACAACCTGAGTTGTGTCGTATGGGATACTACCTTCAATAAAGAACTCTCGTATGAAAGGTTTGGTAACTTGAGCGTTGGGTGCATAGTCAATATACTCCTCAGCGTTTCCGTCAACGGTAACCTTTATACCTATTTCTTCATAAGTTTCTTTTAGGTCTGAACCTAAGCTCAACGGCCATCTCCTTTTATTTTGGGGAGATTATAACTTTTTGGTCTGTTTCGTATGTGATGTCTCTTCCGGTTTGTGGCTCATAAGCAAATCCAGCATCAATCTTGTTACCAAATAAACTCTCGTAGTCTGCTGATGTAAACAACTCTGGGTAGTTTTCCTGTACCTCAACAAACTTAGCATCCATTTCTTTGACCAGAATGTTGTAATGGTCAAAACGATGTTGAAGATTAATCTGCTTTACTTTAAATTTATGAGCACTCTCGCTGAGAAGATAGAAAAATAAGTGTCTTTTAGACCTGTTCTTATACCAGTATTCTTTAAACGCATCTGTAAGAGGTAGGGCCCAGCCCGTCTCTCTGGCTGAATCGTCTACGGCATTACCATAATCGTCATCTTCAAGATACGAAGTTAGGCTCTTAACCTCTAGTTTTAGTTTTGCTATCAAAGAATCTCTGTCCAAACTCACAATTCTTCTCCTCTATGGTTCTCGTTGGGAACTATCTTTTCTTGTTCCCTTTGCTCTCTCCCACCGTTTTTTTCTTAGAAACGGTAGATGTCTTCTTTACAACTACTTTTTCTTCAGTTTCTTCCGTGTCTTTTTCATTGCCTTCTTTAATTTCCACCGTGCTATCCATCTCAGTATCAGTGTTATTATTTTCTTGTTCACTGGCAACCTCTACGGTTTTGGTATTATCGGGGGGAGAAGCCTCTTCATTAGTTTTTAACCCAGTGGGTTTCTCTACTGGAGTAGCGTTAACCACTTCCAAAGTTCCTGACCCACTTGCGAGCTCTAATAATATTTCTGGCGTAATCTCAGCCCCCGACAACACACTATTTCTAAGATATTTAACAGTACCAAACGCTAAACATCCTACTGTTACCCTTACTTTTTCAGGTTTTATCATCTGATTGTCCTCCTGTTATAAGAATGGTTCAAATTTTACAAACACACATAAACCTTCCATCTCAATCTGGGGTGTGCTTGTTCTGGTTATGTCAGCTTCAAAAGAAACAATGGTGTTCTCCGCAAACGTATTCGCAGTAGTATCTATAACAGCCTCAGTATTAGTCTCTGATTCTCCAGATATTGCGGTACTTCTTTGCTGACTTGCTTCTCCACTTGTGTAATCAATTTTAGCTTTTGTGGTCAAACAAGACGTTCCATTAAGAAGCACATCTACTTCCATGCTAAACGTTTCACCAGTGTTCACACCAGCGGTGTTAAGGGCAATGGCAACGTCAGCTACAGAGCCAGCCTGTTTTGTAATGGTAATCACCCCTTTAGTGTCTTCTGTTATGCTACCATTAACCGTACCAACCGCTTCAGGGAACCCAAATACGGTTGCCTGTTTTGTGAAGGTTGGCGAAAGAGGGAAGAGACTTTGTTCATTATGTTTCATATCTTTACCCTCCTATGCTACGGTTAAGTTGTAGATTGCATCCCTGTGATAGAGAACCGGAAGTCCCTTGTCTTCAACTCTGATATAAGTAACTTCGGGGTCTTCTTTATCCCATCTGGAAGTCTGCATTCCCCATCTGCGTCCAAGACCATAAGGTGCCTGTTTGAACTCGGCAATATTGGTGCCTTCAACGCTGGTGGCCATTAATGCAAACTGGTCGTCAGGAATAAACCTTCTTGTCATTACAACATAGTCTTCTCTTGCTCTATAAGATGTAGAGGGAGAAGTTGACACTGTAACTGTTGAATCTTCAGTCTGGATAGAAGCAATGGTCTCATCCTCATATGTTCCTTCAGAAGAGTCATAGAACCTAAGCGTTCCACCAACCTCGAAATCAGCAGTATTGTCTACAGGTATTGCAACGGTAGAATCTTTAGTTACTGCACCTGTAAGCTGTGCTCTTACTTCATATTTCTCATCATAAATCAGGAGAGTTCCAAGTCCAAGGATGTCAGCAAGTACGGCAGGATTAGCATTTACAATGGCGTTAACATTGCCAGAATAAAGGTTGCCACTACCATAAGTGCTCTTTGTCAGAAGTGCCTGAATAGCAGGGTCGTAAGCCATGTATCCAAGAACAACGGAGTTACAGATACCGATAGTTGCGTCAGCACCATTAGCGTCAGAGATTACTCTCTTACCAGCAATAATATCGCTGATGATGTTTTTCTTAGAACCTGCGTCCCATTTGTAATCAGTAGCCAACGTTACCTGATTTGCATCTGGAAGTGAATAGTCAACGCTTACCATGATGCTACTTTCGTTCTCATAAGACAGTGAACCACCAAACAACATCTGAGAATACATCCACTCTTTACGTCTCATGCTTCTGTTAATAAGACCAGCCATCTCTTTTGCAATTCTCTGAGATGCCGCCTCGTAACCAGCTGTAGTTCCCTCTTTCCTGATGTTATTCAGGAAGGTCTCACCGAAAGACATTTTCTCTTTCCAGTTAGCTGCTTCAGCTGAATGCTTGGCAACTCCATGGGGAAATGTCTCAGGAGATTCTGACATCGGGGATACGAACGGAGCCATCCCCCTGCCACCAGTCTGACTCTCCCATTCAATTGTAGATGAGGGGGATTTGCTAGACGGGAACATTGATGATATCACCGTATTGACAGGTGATTTAAACTTCTCTATGAATTTTTGTAATACCTTTAGCTTTAATTCTGGTATTCCACTTGAACCTCTTGGCATAATAAAGTTCTCACTTTCTATTTAAGTATATAGTTATTGCCGACTTCAACAGCACTAAGGTCGGTTACTGAAGCATCATCGTTACCAGACAGCATTCCACCATACAGAATAGCATTAGATACTATTACCGGAGCAAGTGCGCCAGCAGCGGTAGAACCCGTGCCTGTATCAACTGAAATTTCAAGGATACCAACAGCGTCTGAATAGTTGTTGGAAGCCCCACCCGCCTCAACACATACGTATGCATGCTCTGCGGTGGTCATATCGTTTCCGATTGAAGTTGTGAATGTGATTTTTGCACGTTGTGTTTCGCTTGTTACGTCAATACTCTTAATTGCACCAAGGCTTTCGGCTGTCGATCCATCTGAATTTATACACAGGTCATCGCCAACTACAAACTTATAGCTATCGTTAATTGTCACATACGCAGTTGTGCTTGTACCGGAGTCTGCAACAAGATATGCACGACCCGGAGAAGCTTCTGTCCCATCGAAACTGGTCAGATTATATGGAACATACTTACCAACACCACCATCAGCCGATAAGTTTCTTGCAAGCACTTGACCTGCCTGAAGAGTACCATAACCAGCCTGAATTGTACCCTGAAGCTTTAATGCGGCTTCAGATTTTGAAACATACAGAGTACCATAATCTGTTTGCGAACCATATTGTATATTAGGAGCATCACTCATAATTATTCCCCTCCTTTCTCAATACCTATTTTAGAAAGAAGTGAATCAGCCATTGCGTCATCTCCCTCTTCCTCTTTTGCGAGGTCTGTTGCATCACTGTCAACGTCTTTAAGACTGAAGTTACCACCACCCATTACGGTATCGGTTACGCCATCATCTACCCATGACAGTATTTCTGATGCACATGCTGTCTTCCAAAGCTCAACGTCAAGAGTTTCATCAGCAACAAACTTGTCGTGACTCAGCATCTTACGTGCTCTGGCGAACATACGCTCAGGTACATCGCTCTTGTTAAACTCTGCTGAAAAGATAGAATCTGCTTCGTTCTTAAGTTCCTTTTCAGTTCTTATTGCATCTTTCTTTTCAAGGATAGCTAATTTATCATTGCTACCTTCGATTTGTGTTTCCAGACCTTCTTTTTCTACTTTGAATTTTGCCTCAGCTGCATCAGTTGCATCTTTTCTTACCGAAGCCAGAAGTTCTGCGTAGTCTTTTTCAAGCTCTACCAGTGTTAATTTTTCCATCTGCCTTTCCTCCTTAGAATTATTATTCTGTTCTGCGTTCTCGTCTATTTCTTTTTCATCTTCTTTGGGGACATCTTCCCCTTCGGCCATGTTCCCGATTATATTTATGTCAACATCCACTTCTTCTTTGGAGAATGCAGATGATTGTGTTTTATTATCCCATCCGAACACACACACTGAGCCCTCTTTAATTGCTGCCCTGCGTATGACGGTGGCGTTTGGCCCCTTCATTGTGTAGCCATTAACGTCCGCTGTCTCATCCTTGCCAAGTCTCATAATTTCACTTGGGTCAATAGAAAGGCTTGACTGATATGGGAACCCCTCTTTAGATAGCTTCTGGAACTCCCTGCTGTCTTCAGTGTCCACAAATGTGGTTTTGTCTGGGTTGACCTTTACACCAAATTCCCTACTGACCATAATGTCCTTTGTAAAAGCTATCTTCTTTGATGGGTCGTGGTCTGCAAGTATGGGTGTTTTCTTTGACTTAAAAGACAGGCCATCCAAGTCGATTGCGAGATTTCCCCACCACCAATGATTTTTAATTACCTTCCCGCTGTAAATAGTCATGTCAAGTTTTGATACTTCGTCACCGTCTTTACCGAACACGCTTGACGAACATTGGTTGTCAACAAACCGCATTGCTCCACGGGGTATTTTAGTTAGTTTTGCCATCTCATTTCTCCTAATTGTTAAATAATATTCATGTCACCAGACACATCAACGGGGCCTCCAGCTTCTCCAGACAACCCAAGTTTCCCTATGTTGTTTTTTGAATTATCAAGCGTCCAGAAAGTGTTGTTTGCCATGGGTATATAGTTGTCTACGTCTTCGTTTGCAATAACCTTAAGAATACCACCACACAGATTGTATACAACAATACGTGGATAGTTCTGGTCAACGGTAACCTCGCTAATAGTTCCAGCAACAATATCGTCTTGAAACATACTTTTTATCGGGGGTGGGTCAACTTGAGGTAAATGAGAGACAAGATTCAAATCATCGTCTGAAAAGTATCTGTCTGTGGTGAATCGCTCACCAGCTAAAACTGTTTTGTCGTAAAACTTTGTGGTTACTTCTCCACTGAAATCGTAAATTGGGCTCATATCGTTTACTCCTATTTTTTATATTTTATAAAAATTTATAATGTTCCCCTGATTTTATTGTTCTAATTGTGGTATATTATAAACCATTAACAATTGTCCTTAACTATTAATTCTTTAGATATGTCTCCGTGACCCTTCCACGTTCCCAAATCAACATAAGACTGTAAGCACCAAGTTCCAACCGTATCTAGGTCTGTGATTGCAGTTGTGACGAAATATATCTTGTTTTCTCCAGCTTCTCTGGTCGCTGTCCACGATGCTGTTGTTCCACCCGGTTTTTTATAGTAAATTATACCAGACACAAAACCAGTTAAGTCTTCGGTAAGGTCAACAAGTATCTTTGTTCCAATGTCTCCTTTTTGGGCAGTATCAGCCATCAGTCTTCCTCTAATTCAATCTTTGACGTTATGTCTATTTCTTTTACAATTGGGCTACTAGCCGAAACTCCAGTGTTAATAGCACTGTCACATTCAAGGCTTTTGATTATTTCACTTGTAACCTCAATCTGTTTTATAATCGGAGAGCTTATTTCAATTGTCTCGTTCACTTCAAGAATCCTCAATCTGTGTTGCTATTTTAGAACTTATACTTAAAGCCTTACAAATCTTTGAAGTCACTCTTATGATTTCACGGACGACCACTGATGGCCCAGTGGTATATCCTCTGGTTATTATAGTTGGTCCAGTAAAACCTCTTGTAATTAGATAGCTCATACGCTCACCCTTTTTGAGGGATAAATACCAGCATAGGTTAAATCAAAGGTTTTAATAACGGTAACGTGGTCTGTATCGTAAAAAATCATTTGGCTGTCAACAACCTCCCAATCCCCGCCTTCAATGGCTTTAATAAATGTAATATCAGTCCACACTATTGTGTCTGTCTTGGCTTTAATAGCGTCAACAACGGTATCTACTGTGTCTATTTTTCCATCCGTTATGCCGTGAAGGGTGGTTGCTGTTCCTGCTACGTCTGGTATAACAAGACTAACCCCGTCTGTTCCACGCATAGCGGTTGTAGGGATGGCATTAACAGCAGTATCAATTATATCCTGCTTCGCTTCGGTTGCAACATCGGCTGTTATTCTTGCCATTTCAGTATCATACTCACTTGAGGGTGCTCTGCTTGTCATGTCAGCATCAAGTCTGGTTGAGTTGCTGTCTATTTCCTGTCTTATCTCAATAGCAGTTGGAGCAGTACCCGCTACATCTGGAACAACAAGGCTAACTCCATCTGTTCCACGCATGGCGGTTGTGGGAATAGCGTTTACGTTTGTGTTTATCGTGTCAACCTTACCCTCAATAGAAGTGGTGTCAATTTCAATTGCCGTTGTGTCTGTTAAAATATCTGTAACTTCCCCCTGAGAAGTTGTATTAATTGGAGCATATCTTTCTGACCCTGTTAATGTCACACTATCAGCATCACCCATATAGGATTCTGTATTATCTGCCCCAGCATAATTATACTTATACCAACCCCTTGCAACCTCAGTCATAGCTTCACCGCTAACCACCAGAACACTATCCGACACCCTATACAGGTAAAGTAGTGGCTCTAGTAATGTTTTTCCTATTCCATTTTCTGCAAAGTAAGCCGTGAAATACATTGTAATCCTTTGTTAATTATCCAACCGCTTCGTCTGGCAAGTCGTGAGTTATTGGTGTTACGTTTGATATGTCTTCTTGGAATCTTTTTCTGTCTTCTGAGTGATGAAACATCCTTACGAATGCTAACAGCGTAGCCGTGAATACTCTTTTTGCAAAGGCTCGGTTATCTTCTGTGTCGCCTTTTTCATCGTACTTATATGACCACACACCAAGCATTTCATCTTTTGATTGAATGGTTATTTCTTTATCAGCCAAGCCGTTAAGTGCTTCTAATACTTTTGCAACGTAACTGTCTGGAACTGTGATTGTTATATCTACTGACATTATCTGCTCCTTTGTTCTATGAATGTATTTTTTTCTAACACTATATTTTTTAAAATAATAGGGTCATCTCCGTCTGCGATATATTTTCTGTCTTTAACCGTTTCATAACCTGATTTTGATATATAATATTCTATGTATCTTTTATATGTAGTTCCATCTGCATGAAGAAATCTGTGGAACTCAACTTGCTGTTGAGCAATGCTACCGTCTGAATCGGTAAGAACAGTAAACACATTTCCAGTTGCTTCTTGCCTGTAATTACATTTTACCTGAACATTCTCAAGCGGGTCACCAAAACCATCAACCACGTTGCAATCAAAAGTTTTCTTATTAATAAATAAAGTAGTATCCCCCCAAAAAATATCGGCAGTAACCAGCAGACCACAATTTATAAATGTTTTAGTCCCAGTAGCAATAAAACCGCTAACACCTCGATAACCCGCCGTAACATTTAATCCCCAAACTTCTGCATCACCCATAGAATAAACAAAATAAATTGATGTTGCCGCATATAATATATTTATGTTATTCATGTCAATGGAAGCAGAAGCAAAATTTATATAGCCGCCATATACGCTTATATTGTTCATCTTGCTTGTTTCAGTATTAAAAAATTCTGCCAACCCATAAAGAGATAAATTATTAAAAAAGGTTGCTCCTCTTATAGTAATGCCGGCAGATTTGTGACTTGAAGAAAAACTCCTGTGCGAAAAACACCTAAAAGTTGCTATTAAATTAGACGTTATAGAAGAACCATTAGCTGAATAACTTTCATATTCCCCGTTATCATCACTAAAGAAACATCCTCGCCCTTCTGAATAATAAGTATTGTAGGTATTGTGACCAATCCCCCAAATATAATTAGTTGCAGTCTGTGTTACATCAACACTTTCCATACTGGTAATAAGAACAGCATTAACAGAGTTGTCTGAACGTCCTAACATTATATGAGCATCTAATTCTATTCTACCATTGGTCACCGTTGATAATCCCCACCCACCCGTTACATCAGCATCCAATATCTGTTCGTATAAATCAGTATCAACAATGTTTATGGCGGTACTGGTTGTATGTGTAGCTTTTGTCGAACCGAATAATCCTCTCTTAACCTCAATGGTATCTGTTGCTAAATTATTAGAGGCAAGAACAAACATATACTCACTATCTATTCTTATATATGAACCATTTGAGATGTTTGAATATAATGAGACATTAATAGTTGTCTCACTGATATCTACTGCTTCAGCAGTTGTGCTGCCACTTGCTGAATCGGACATTATCCCACCAACAACTATTGTTTCTTCTGTTGGGCTTGTTCCTGCTATTGCTAAGTCAAAAGAACCACCATCGTTGGTATTTATGGTGTCCCCGTTAAGAAAAGAACCACTAATAACCATTATCTTTAATTTTTTTATTGGGTCGGTTGCTCCAAAACCTGTTCTTTCAATCAGAACTATCGTGCCCTCCCCTGCTCTGGTTTGATTAGAGACATGGTTGCCCTGCCATATGTCACCGGTTTGATTGGCCACAACGGTTGTTCCTGCGGCAAAGTAACGATATGTATTAATTTTTGATATACTTAAAGCCATTATTTTGTATATTTAGTTATAGATAAAACTTCGCTGGATAACACTTCTACTTTTGATTGATAGTTTTCTAATTCCGAAACAGTATGAGGATTTATTATCTCTTTCAGAAAGGTCTTTATCATAATTATTTTGCCCTTGTCATCAGCATAGATAAAAGCGTTAATTTTATCTTGGTCTTTATTCGTTGGTGTTGAATAAAAGGCTATAAGACTGTTTCCGTACCCCTGTTCTTGTTCTGTTATCATACTACCTCACTTCCATATAAAGCTATTGAAACTGCTAGATTGGTTGAGCATAACGCTTGGATTGTATCTGTTGCTGTCAAAATACATGGCATATCAATAAACACCGAGTCGTTAGCAGGTATCGTTCTTGTGTTTAAAATTTGGTTTGCGTCTGATGTTGTTACACCACTTTCAACATGCCATAAATTAACCGTTACATCAACCGCTGTGACGTTACAGATTATCATTTTCTTACATACAGCTACCGTTGAAGCAGGACAGGTATAAATGTCTGTTTCCCCTGACCCGACCGCCCTTGCCATTCCTGACCCTGCTCGGTTTAATAATTTTAGTGTTTCTGTTGCCATGCCATACTCCTATGAATTAACCCATGTATGTGAAACAAGTGTTGATAGAATTGATAATTGATAATCTGTTACAAAGTTATCATCTGTACCTTTTGCAGGTTCAAAATATCCAACATCTTGTGCCGAAGCTGTACCAAGATTGTCTGCTGTTATATTACCTGTTACGGTTACTGCACCACCAACATCTAAATCACCCGAAACATCTAACGCATATGGAATAGAAACTGCTGCATTAATTCTTAATGTCTGGTTTGCGGGTGCGGCATCCATCACCCCATATAAAATAGAATTAGTAATTTCGGTTGCTGCATCTGCTCTTAATTGGTTATCAATAATAAGTAAATTCATTAATGTTGTTTGTCTGTACCCTGCCCTATAACCAATAAAAACATTATAATTACCCCCTATTAAACTATACCCAGATTGATTTCCGATGCTAGTATTCCCGTCACCACCTTCAATATTACGAAGTGCATAATATCCAATTCCAACATTATCATTATCAACACCAGTTACACCAGTTCCAGACCTTGAACCAATATATAGATTTTGGCCGCCCCCACAATTTAAACCAGACCCATAACCCAAAAACAAATTGTTGGTAGCATTAACACTACAATAACGCCCCGTATCGGTTCCAACCCC
>Ga0222640_1000469_pt1 | contig 12337 bp, 14 predicted proteins | sample AntAcemetagen187_FD_181144 | JGI IMG/M metagenome (GOLD analysis project Ga0222640, IMG submission 181144) | Saline water microbial communities from Ace Lake, Antarctica - #187 | ecosystem: Environmental > Aquatic > Non-marine Saline and Alkaline > Saline | place: Antarctica: Ace Lake... | reverse complement strand
CTGCGGATATCAAGATAATATCAACAGTGGATAGCGCTGACTTTGCGTCACAAGACTTGACGCCTGATGATATTATGAGAGCTGCATTTAAACTCGATAAGACAATAGATGTATCCAAAAATCATAGAGCTATGGGATTTGTTTGTAATAAACTCATACTTGCATATAAAAATAAACCGGGGTTCCTCGATGAATTAGTTATGAAAGCAAATCCATCATTGATATCTCTTTATAATGTAACAAAGAAACTTGCAAAAGATAATGGTTACATTCCACCTGAAAAAATAGTAGCGGCGCATGCCGGTTATGAAGAACGTCAATCAGAAAAAACGAATAAACAAGGTAAAATAAGTGATGTTGCTGGATTAAAAAGTGGCGCATCTGTTCTTATAGGTACTACAATAGTTCAATATGGCGGTGGTTCTATGCCTGCCGGTGCTTATGATAGATATACACCATTTAAATTGTACCCAGAATCCGATTATTTCTGTATAGCATGGGGAATGGGATTACTCCAAGTATCTAAAAATCCATTTAAAAAAGGTAAGAATCCATATCATCTCGGAAAAGTATGTCAGGAAGCATTGAAAAAGCATAAGGGTTATTTGGATAAACAAATTATAACACTTGAGCATGTTAAATATGTATTTGAACGTGATGGTGCTAAAATAAAAGATGCAATGGGATTTACATTTGATGATTTGATAGCATTGTTTGGTAAAAAAGCAAAGGGCATGGGCAAGGATAAAAGTAGCTGGAAGGAAATGATAAAGGATATTACCAATAAACCTTTTAAATATCTATCAAGAAAGCAGAAGGATATGTTGAAAAAGGTAACCATAACGGCATGGGATTTAATTGAAACACAATCTGGTGGCCACCGCGATATATCGAATATAAGTGGACTCAATTTCATACCAGGTAGAGCGGCCGATGATGTGAGTTATTATATTAAATTCATGAGAAAATTGCAGGTAACAGTAGCGGAAATGATGAAGGACAAACACTTGGAGTAATAAACACCTGAGGAGTGAATAAGACTAATGTCTAATTATGTGAACACAATTGAACTTACAGATGAAAATATAAAAAAATATGGTATTTACAAGGAAGATGATCAATATTTTTTATATCCGAAAAGACGTTATAATTATTTTGTCTGTAAAAATTGTAAGAAAGAATTTTTAAGATACAGTGGTAAATTGTTATATTGTTCTAATAAATGTTCAAATAAAGTAATAAATGAAATCAACAAATTAGATATAAATTTCATTAGAAAGGCATTCAAAAAGGAAGGATATAAACTGTTAAGTACTGAATATAAAAATAATGAAACAAAACTTAAAGTAATGTGTGATAAAGGACATATATATTACCCAACATATGGCAATTTTCAAAAAGGTGAACGATGTAAATATTGTGCCAAAAATGCACCTGTATCATGGAGTGATGTACTATATTTATTTAAACTAAAAGGATGGCAGGTACTTACAAAAGAAAATGAATGGAAAAATACAGGTACAAAGGTTAAGTATAAGTGTAATAAAGGACATGTTCATAGTTGCATATATTCAATATTAAGATATAGGTTTGATAGTATGGAATGTCCTACATGTAGCAACAGAATTACAATAGAATTTGATGATATAAAAAAATCATTTGAAGATGAAGGTTGGATTGTACATACTAAAAGTAATGAATATGAAACTCAAAATAAAACACAGATTGATTGCGAATGCCCAAATGGACACAGACAATTAAAAAGTGTTAGAAAATGGAGAATAGGTAGAAGGTGTTCATATTGCAGTACATCAGGTCCAGAACTAGAAGTAAGAAAATTTATAGACACATTGGACGTAAAAGTAATATACAATGACAGAAAAAAATTGAATGGTAAAGAATTGGATTTTTATTTTCCTGATATACATAAAGCAATAGAATTTAATGGTGATTACTGGCATTGTAATCGTAATAAATTTATAAGTACATATTTTAATAAACATAAACAATTATATGCAAAAGATATATGGGAGCTTGATAAAAATAAGGCAAATAAATGTGAAAATATCGGAATAGATTTGCTGATCATTGAAGAAGGAAAATGGAAACAGAACAATACTTTAACCATGGACAGGATTAAAGAATTTATTGCAGCATAACAATCCTCTTGACATTTACTGAAAATGTGTTATACTTCTGTTACTATTGATAAGGAGGTTATATGATTTGAATTTGTATGTAGATATGGACGGCGTTTTATGTGATTTTATTGGTAATTTTGAGAACCTGTTTCCTGAAAATAAAGGAACGTGGGATAAAGAGAGTAAAGATGAAAAAAAAGAATGGAACCTTGTGTTTAGTAAAGGGGTTTCTTTTTGGTCGGATATGCCTTGGATGCATGATGGCAAAGAACTATGGAATCATATAAAGAAATATGAACCTACTGTATTGTCAGCGGTCTCAAAGAAGCATGGTAGCAATGTTCATTCGGCTGTAAAGGGCAAGAAACAGTGGCTATCACGTAACATAGACCATAAGGTAGCAAGGTCTGGTATCTTTTGCCGGCGGAGAGAAAAACAAATATATGCCGGTAAGGGTAAAATACTTATAGATGATTACGATATAAACATAAAGCAGTGGCGTGAAAAAGGTGGTATAGGTATATTACATAAAAATACTGATGATACCATAAAGCAATTAATGATGATTACAGGAAATGAATGAGACTAAACAACTATTTAAATGAAGACAGGTCGAAAAGCCTAACAATGACACAAGCACTTGACTTTCTTAATGAAAAATGCTCTACTGCATTGAGGGAATCAGATAAAAATAATTGTATATACAGAGGCGTTAATTCTAATTATGATGCTATAGTAATTGACCCTAAAAACGTTAAAAAGAAAAGAATATCCGCAAATACAACTAATTATTATACATTATTAATGGATAATTCAACATCATGGAAACAATACCCGAAACGAAGCGAAAGTATTATATGTTCAACAGATATTTGTAACGCAGATAGTTATGGCATTTTATATGAAATTTTTCCTCTTGATGGAGCAAAAATAGGTGTATGTAGTGATGAAGATGTATGGGACTCATTTAAAAACTTATCTTTATCAATGGATTTTTTTAATACTTATTTAACATCTATTTTAAACATAAAAAACGTGCATGGTCGTTTAGAATATCCAAAAGGAAACATGAATAATTTTGATTCATCATTTAGTGTATTAAAATCAGCCTGTAAAGAATTTGATACTAATGTTGGTGTTGTGTCTGATTGGAGAGAACAAATAAAATATATGGTAGATTCATATACATCTAAGAATATAATGAAAATATTGAAAAGTTACAAGGGTAATTTATTAAACACATTAAATACTAAACTCAAACCAGCACAAAATGGGTTTAAATTGGCCAAAATAGGTGATACACTACCTAAAAATAGAGAAGCGTGGACAGATAGTGTATCGATAGGCATAAAGCAATAGGAGAATGATATGGCAAGATTAGATAATTATTTGACGGAAGCAAAAAAGGTTAATCTGAAACAATACAATACCGATGATTATCAAAAAAGACAAGCAAAGGGTAATTCTCCCCGTTCTGGTATTCCTGATTCAATATATGCTGGTAGAGATTCGATAACATTTACTTTCAAAAATACACCAGAAAAACATGTTAAATTATGGATAGAAAAATGGATAAAAGATAAAAAGTTAAAATATACATCAATCACAACAAATCAAGCAGGTGATTATCATGATGATTGGGTTGAAGGTGATGTAAAAGGTATTAAATAATGAGACTCGTAAACTATTTAAACGAAACATCATTAAAGGACCTTATTGAAATAGGATTCGATAAGAAAAAGCCATGCAGGCCGGCTATAATGAAAAAGGCAATGAAAGTAATGAATAAGGCCTTGGAATTAGGTTTAATATTACCAGTAGATGATGACAAAAAGAGATATAGACTACTTAAAAATATGACAGAGAAAGATATAATTGACGCCTTAGAAAGGGAGGGATTCAAAGTATAAAATGTATAACGTTAAAATAAACGCTAGAGAAAAGGACTTACCAAAAAACCTGAAAAAGGACTATAAGAAATTCAAACGGTTGGCAGAAACCAAATCACTGCAAGAAAACATGGCATATTATGTTGTGTTCTATAAATCAATTAATAATCATTTCATACTAAATATATGGAACAAAGAGTTTATATTAGAAGCAATGGAATTCAATGTAATTAAAGTACTATACAATGGAAGGAGATAAACCAATGCGATTTGAAGATTATCTATTAGAAGGCGTATATGACCCTAGTATATTTAAGGCCGTCTTTATGTGTGGTGGAAGCGGTAGCGGAAAATCATATGTTGCTGGCAGAACAACCGGTGGACATGGACTTAAATTGGTCAATTCTGATAAAGAGTTTGAACATACCTTGAAGATATTGCACAAAGAACACTTGGCAAATATGTTAACAAATACACCTGGGCAGACCAAGGAAAAGGATGTAATACGAAAAGGAGCAAAAAAGTTAACAGCTAAATTCAAGGAAGGATATCTCAAAGGTCGTTTAGGTCTTGTTATTGATGGAACAGGTAGACATTATAATAACATAACAAGACAAAAAGCAGAACTAGAATCACTAGGATATGATACTTATATGATTTTTGTTAATACTTCCCTTGAAGTAGCTCAGCAAAGAAACCGTGAACGTGACCGAAAATTATCAACTGATGTAATTGAGAAAAATTATTATCAAGTGCAGCAAAATATAGGTAAATTTCAGTCCCTATTTGGTGGAAATAGTTTTATAGTTGTTGATAATAATGACGCTCATGAGGATGTATTCAAAAAAGTATGGAAACAAGTGACTAAAATGGTAAAAAGACCTATTACCAATCATGTAGCTAAAGCATGGATAACAGCTGAATTGGAAGCTAAAAAAAGAACATAGGAGACACATCATGAAATTTAATGAATATATCGCAGAGGCAAAAGAAGCTAAAAAATGGATGGGGCCAATACCAAAGAAGTGTGATATTTGCGGTGGGTCACTTAAAGATGGATGGGTTGATGGTGCAACTACCATGGGTCCGTGGGCAAACATGTGTACAAAATGCTTTAAAAAGGTCGGCAAAGGCCTTGGAACAGGTAAAGGTCAACAGTATAACGGTAAGGGAACGAAAATAGCTGGATAATGAATATAACCAATAAAATAGACATGTATCTGAATGAAGCCAAAATTGAAACCATTGAAGAATTCACTGAATTGGTTAAGCGTGATTGCTCTAAATTCCTAAAAGAAATCAAACAATCAAAAAGATTCGTATACAGGGGAATATCAGGTGTTGGTAAGATGGGTATTAAAACACCTCGTCCTGACAGAGAACCCAAAGATATGTCATTAGCAGGTCATAATTATCTTGGTAAATTATTCAAGAAATATCATGGTTGGAATGCAAGAAAGGAAGGTGTGTTTTGTTTTGGTGATGTAGGCGATGCAAGCAGTTATGGTGATACATACATAGTTTTCCCTGTAGATGGTTACAAATATTTATGGAGTGATGATATAAATGATTTATACTCATGCATGGAAGAAGAAAAATATATGAAATATGACGGTCATTATACAGACTTTAGTGTTTTATGGGATGAAGATAAATTATGTACCTTTATGATGGAATTTGATTATAACTCCGAGGATGAAAATGACCTATTATTCAAAGCGGATAATGAATTAAATATCTTAATCAAAAACTATTCAAATAATAATTTAACCAAATATTTAACAGTTTATAGTAATTATGAGTTAGTACTTAAATGTAAAAAGTATTATTATATTAGTTGGAATATAGAAAATGAATTTGACCTGAAACGTTCACTGTATAAGTAAATTTGTTGGTTACCACATCGGTAATGTTGGTTAACGTGGGGTGTGAGAATACTGTAACCAAAACCAACATAAGGGGTATAATGAAATTTAAAGAATTTGTAAAGAAAGATAACACATTTCAGGTACCTATGATACTCAAGCATAAGGAAAAGGCACTTAATCCTAAAACAAATAGGATGAAAAATAAGCATCTTACGTTATATCATGAAACAGAAGTACAACCAAAAGACAGAACATTTAAGAACTTACCACGGTACGCTAATGATAAACCAAAGGTAAGATTTCAGGACTGGTTGCTTATTAAAAGTGAAAAGGCAAGGCCAAGTCATTCAGTACAGTCTATAGGGAAATCAGAAGCTACGGGTGCGTGGTGGGGCTGGAGCCATAGGGCAGTATATGGATTTAAGGTAGGTGATAAAATTGAAGGAGATTCAGCGGCCAAAAAGGTTACATTCCCGAAACTACCTGATGGAACATGGGACTGGGATAATGGTGTATATGAGCCTGATTTTACTATAAAAACAAATGCACAAGCAAAGCAATGTGCTATTACTTTTGTGGATTCGGTGAGTTAATATGAATATAACCAATAAGATAGATATGTATCTGAATGAAAGCAAAATTGAAACCATTGAGGAATTCACTGAATTGGTTAAGCGTGACTGTAGTGAATTCTTAAAGGAAATCAAACCATCTAAGCACTTCCTATACCGGGGAGTAACAAGTAGTTTAGGTGACATGGGTATTAAAACGCCTCGTTCAGACAGAAAACCTAAGGATACGTCAGCGGAAGCACATGAATATATTGGTAAGGTATTCAAAAAGTATCATGGTTGGAATCCAAGGACAGAAGGTGTGTTTTGCTCTGGTGATGAAAATTATACACATCATTATGGAAGGCCATATATAATTTTCCCTGTAAATGGTTACAAATACTTATGGAGTAGTAAAATTGCTGATATATATGTAAGACTTCAGCGTGACTATGATTTTGAATATAAAAATGTTTCTGGTAATTACACTATTTTATGGAATAAAATAGCATTAACGATGTTCATAAATGATGTAATAAAAAAGTATAAATTTGAACATGAATATGATGATAATTACATTGGACTTGACCATGATGATATTGAAGCTGATGTTTTAGAAAAAGCAGAAAAAGAATTAAACAAATTAATTAAAGACTACAATAAAAATAATTTAACCACTTTACTTAATGGTAGTAAATATAATGAATTTGAAGTAGCGCTCAAATGTAAAAAATATTACTATATAGTATGGTCTGGTAAAATAGATGATGATTTAGCGCTATCACTGTTCAATTAACCTCTTATCCAAAAAATGAATCCAGGGCCATCTTGTTTGATGATTCCAATAGGTCAATCTTGTTCATGGGTTCCAGTAATATCTTGACTTTGTTAATGAAATACTTATCAATCATTTTCATTTTATCTATCTGTATCAGTTCATTAAATTCAACTGGCCACCTGATAAATGTTATCGTTTCAATACCAAACTGATTTTTCATAACATAGACTACCTTTGTTTTATCACCTTCATGTATATCCTCATACTTGTCCTTTATTTTAAGCATATTCAATAATCTTCTATAGTTATACACCCCTTTTATATGCCATGGTGTACCCTTAATAGTACCGGATGGCTTAATATACTTATCCATGGTTGAGACACTTGTATTTACTGATATTTCCTCTGGATACACATCCATCAATTCTTTCTTATATAATTCTATTGTCTTGGTTATTTCATCTTCCGATTTATTCTTTAGTATCATTTCCATTATATTTTTAAGACGTGGCTTTACTGCGCTTGGGGTCTCTGAACGTATCACTTCAAGTCCAGTTGTCTCCAATTTGTCCACACTTTGACCATCTATATCTACACACCAAAAAGAATACTTCTTTTTCTTTACAAACAGTATATTTTTTGCTATAATCTCCTGCTTAAACTTTATCCTAAAATCCGTTTCGGCAGAATTATACATCTTGCGTTGGGTCTCTTTATATGCTCTTTCATCCACATGGTTTGCAATTACTGCTGATATCTTCTGGATATAATAGATAATCCTTTCCTGAGTCATGTTTCTCCAGGATTTACCTATATGAATATCCATAAATTCACCAAGATTAATAAAAAGGGAATCAGTGTCAATCGTCAAATGTAGAGGACATAATCTCTTATATCCCCTACATTCTTAGTCTCCTTTACTGTTATCATATTTTTATCCTTTAGAAATTATTTTTATTCATTATTATCCTTTAGAAAATCATATAGTTGTTCTGGTGTCTCCAAGGGTATTCTAACATCACCATCATCAACATAACTACATGCTTTATTATTACCAGCTTCCGGTGAATCATATAACCACCATGATATTGTTTCATATTTATCATTTAGTTCATCTTCTAATATACTGATAATATCACCTTGAAGTTTACTGGTCAAAGTAGGCACTAAATAATTATCAAAAAATGGTACCAATGCTCGCTCAAATTCCGCATTTACTTCATCTTGTGCGAGTAAACATTCTATGGTTTTCACAAAATTTTCTTTTTTCATTCTATTCTCCTTTAAACTTTAGTATATGGCACAAAAACGGCTGAACCACCGCTTATATTTAAATATATCCAACCACCTGGAACCCTTGTAACATACCAACGTTCAAATTCAATTGTATCATGTAATTTCATGTCATAAAGTCTATCCATTATACATTCCCCCTAATACTCTTATACTGCTCCAAATGCTCATGTAGGGCTCTGAATGCATTAATCTTATGATACGCATCTCTAGCATCCTTATTTTCAACATTCAAGAGTTCACCACAACGGGTACAACGTAAGGTTGTTGTACCATTATATTCGGTTGCTTTTATTGCCATTATAATTCACCCACTTCCTTTTGTATTTTATTCAATATGGACACTATATCATCATTTGGATTATTTAACAACTTATTTACAAATCTTTCTCCTTCTTTAATTGTGAAACGGCCACAGGAGGTTATAGCTTCTGATAAGTTCACATTGAAATACCTGCTATAAGGAACACTGGTTATTCCGAATGTAGCATTTAATACGATTTTTAATGCCCACTGTGTTGAGAAATACTGGTCTATTTTAACTTTCGACTTTCGTAATGTGTCGTCTCTTAAATCTGGTAATGATTTTATTAGTTTAGCTCGTTTCCTCTTAATACCAATTCTCTTTTTAAATAACTGGCGTTCTACCTCAGCAATAATACCCGGTCTATTGGTAGTGAACACGGAACCACAAGGAGCAATGGATAATAGTCGTTTCTTTAATGCGTTATTGAAGGTGTTCAGTTTAGCGCCTGTTATTCTTATCTTCCCGCGGTCTAATATGATGTCAAATGGTATAAATTCACGTTTTGAGGTATATGTCATAACCTCCTCCTCCGTCATTCCTATTATACGACCATAGTAGGTTTCAGGTGACATATTAAGCGTTATGATTGCAGTGGGATATGAACTTGTTATGTCCAGGTCAACCACCCAATCGAACATTCCTTTTTGTGGCTCTTTGACATAGGCCGCTGGAAAGGACTCCTGCATACCACCATAGAAACGGGGAGCGCATAAATCGTTGCGCCTGAAGTATGTTAACAGCAATCCTTCAATCAGCATGGTCATTGTGTGATAATATTTCATTGGTGCTTTACACAAAAGAGATAATGATTGCACTAACTTAATGTAACCAAGCTTTTCTTCTAATTCTACCACTCTATATGCATCAATTATATTATATTCAACATATAAGTCCCAGTTTTCTTTACATAAATTATTAAGATTCTTATATTCTGAATAATCGATTTTACCCTTTCCAAGCTCAGTCAAACAGACGAAATCAAGTTTGTAACTGGCTAATTTTGATGCAGAATACCATTTATAGATATTAATATAATCAAGTATCGTAACACCGGCTATATCTATATTGGTATGCTTATCATCCTTAGACATCCAGGTTCTAACTACGCCAATAGGTGATAACTTCTTATATACATTATTATTATCACCAAATAATTCCTTTGTGCGATTAATAAGATATACAAGGTCAAAGGACTCACAATTATGCGTTTTTATACCATTATTACAATTAAAATAATGTGATGTCGTCTCAATATCAAACATTTTAGATGATCCGTTTTCATTGATATCAACTATTTTTTGTAAAATAAAATCATCATACTCCATGTATTTTATATTATTACTTTTTCTATTTTTTTTGCTTATATTTGAAAACACAACCTTATTTTTTTTATCATGTCTTATTATTTTTCTAATATCATCACAATGTTCTTTGTTAGCATCGATACTATAATTAAAAGATACCACAGTTCTTTTTTTGTTGATTATTGGTATCAATCCATTATAAGACGATAATGTTGATATATTATCTATATCATTATTGTAATTACATAATGATATGTAATTTTTACAAACAGAACCATCGCCATCAATCATACCAGACAGAAAAAATATAAATTGTTCATATGATAGTTGTGATAGTAACTCAATTGATATATTTTTTTTATTTTCTTTGTTATATATAAGATGCTTTAGAAGTCCTATTTCATTAAAAAAAGATAATAATATAAGATATTGTGGGTTTGGTGAATTATCAATGTTGATATGTTTTTTAATATCATCAACGTTTCTATATTTTGATGTTCTGTATTTATTAGAAATTTTCATACATTTTTTCAAAATACCTATATTGGTATTTGATATACCCATTTCAGATTTACTTGTAATGTGACCATCAGTATATATCATACCTAATAAATACAAGTCATCGATATCTATAGGTTTGTTAATGTTTATTTCATACTTATTTTTATTAAATATAACAGATATACTATCCGTTATTAAGTTATATATATCACTAATATGTAAAATATCTTTTAAATTATCGGTATTCCATAAATTCGTTGTTTTCCAATATCTTTTATTTATTTTATCGAATATTCTATTTTTTATAACATCAGGATATTTTTCAAATAGACGTTCTTTTAATTTGTCATCTGATATATAAAGATTTAATCCTCTATCAATAAGTTGTTGTATATTATATTTTATATAATTTTTATATGTTAATGTTTTGTTTGTATTGTTATGTTTATCTATTTGGAGATACACATCATTATCTTTATTCAAATGAATAATTTTATTTACTGTTTCGTCTGAACAATCATTTAATAAAGTGTTTTTTCCTTTATATTTATTTTTAAGTTTTTTATATATAGGAAATATATGGTCATCAGAACATTGAATTATACTTCCGAATGATGTTTTTAATACGTAATTTTTTTTGATTCCTGTATATACTTTATTTTTTACTGTGCCATATTTTCCAATATTATCACCTATATTAATATCTTTTATTTTTATAATTTTATTATTAAGATATATATTTGTATTTTCATTTAAGCAATACCAACCAGTCAAAACATCACAAGGATTATTATACATGTAGTTGAAAAAATTAATCAATAACACGGATTCAGTTTTACAATGAACATATGTTAGGAATTCGCTATCTTTCCACTTACCATTATATGGTTCTAGTCCAAATGTCATGGATGTGTTAGCGTGTTGGTCATATATAGATATCACAGTAACAGGGTCCTCAGCAAGTTCAGGCGTTGGAAACCCCACTTCTCGGTCAACTTCAATATCTATGGCATATACCTTTAATAATGGCGTCTCCATATTATCATCAGGCACGTCATAATAATTATCTGAAAGGAACTGAATATCTGGCCTAACATTATTTTCTAATGCTTTTGAATTACTCTTGGAATATTCACTGTACTCTTTATATGAATCAAACTCAACCTTAGAACAACTATTACCATCAATAGTATTAAAGTTACCTGATTCGTTCCTATCAAAAAGGTAAGGTGCCCATTTCATTCTTTCATATGAGTCCTTACCCTTCTTTTGTGTCCATAAATGTATCATAGACCGCTTGGTATCATAGTGAATGTTCTTAAACATATTAGTCCTTTATACTGATTATGATTTCAAATCCATTATAGCAAAATACTCGGGATGTATCAAGCGAGGTAAACTATCACCGAAGAACGTTATTAATGCGATAATTAGACAAAAACAACCAACACACATTATCTGAAAAAATATGCCACTACTGGGTTTGTCTCTGTTACGTTCTTTCATCATTCCAATAAAACCAACGACGGCTGCAATTATTGATGTTACAAGAAATCCTATACCCATATAAGCATATATCAATTGCTGTTTAATCATTATAGCCCATACATCAGGACCAACACCCTTCACTAAGTTAACAAATTCTTGTATAGCATTCACATTTTCCATATATTCTCCTTTTGTTTTTCTATTAATCGTTTGCCGG
>Ga0222640_1000467_pt1 | contig 12367 bp, 9 predicted proteins | sample AntAcemetagen187_FD_181144 | JGI IMG/M metagenome (GOLD analysis project Ga0222640, IMG submission 181144) | Saline water microbial communities from Ace Lake, Antarctica - #187 | ecosystem: Environmental > Aquatic > Non-marine Saline and Alkaline > Saline | place: Antarctica: Ace Lake | collected... | reverse complement strand
GAACAGCAGGAACAATAGCTTATGATGCTGATTATATTTATGTGTGTACCGCAACAAACACTTGGAAAAGAATAGCGATAGCAACATGGTAATGAAACTACTACTAATACTACTATTATCGTTTACTGATTTATAAAAGTTAATATTTTGTTGCGCAATAAAGAAAAGGAGACAGATATGGGTAAAAGAAACGGTTCGATTAGTGTTTTAGCTTTGACAGGTATTATCGCAGTAGCGTTATACGTAGGTAGTCTATGTGGAATCGTAGATGGTACTAACGCAAACGCTAAGATAAGTGAGCCAGCAAAAGGCATGAACACTTATACTATTAAAATGTATAGTGATATGACCGATGCCGAGAAGTTGGTTTGTGATAAGAACGACCCATATTCTGATAAGTTCGATGCTTTCGGAGGTCTTAACGAGTAATGAAAAAAGTTTTACTAATATTATTAGTATCTCTCAGCTTTGCTGGTGTTGTTAATTTCACCACCAGCGTTGAGAACTTTAAGATAGTAAACGGAGATGCTGGCCTTGAGCTATTGGCCAAGGCTAGTGTTAAGGTTATTGATATAGTTCCAATAATTTATAAAGATGATCTATTAACCAATATAATATATGGTGCATATTTCGGATTAGGGTTTAGCCAGCAGTACACAGCACCAAGAGCTTCTATGTATTCGTTTAATCATTACGGAGATAGGGCAGATTGGTCTATAGGTGGCATTTTCGGAGATTTAGAAGCTATCTATACACATTCAGTTAGAAACAAGTATGCAGGAGCTTCTCCTGACGTTATATTTTTCAATCAAGATATTGATAGTTTTAAATTAAGATTTAATAAGCAATTTAATTTTTAGGAGATATTTTGGATTACGAAAAGATAAGGGAAATAATAAAGGAAGAGAACAAGGTTCAGTTTGCTCTTATTAGAGCTAGTTTTGTTACCAATAAATGTTTTAGTGAATTTAAGAAAGATGATTTTAGTAATTTCAAAAAAACGTTTTATAATTTTAGATTAAAGGTAATAGTTGCATTTGTAATGGTAAGTGGTATCTCAGGATTAGTAAGGATTTTTCTTGGATAGGATGATAATATGAACGATATAAAACATGGAGCGACATTACATCCCGATATAGTTTCTATCATCGAGGATCTGGAGGAAGAATACGATATTGTTATTACTGACAGCGCTCGTACTCCTAAAGAGCATATAGCTATATACGCTAAGCTTTGTGATGAGGGCCATCTTTCTAGAGATAAGAGCTTGTTCGATTTAATACCCTGGGGATCAAGGCATCTTCCAAGTTGGGACAGCGAGTATTTACTTGCTGTAGATATTAATGCTTGGGATGGGCCAGATAGAATATCTGGAGATGTGCTAGCTGAAAAGGTTAAGAAATTTGCAGAGAGAAGATTGCTTACTATCGGTCTAGGTATCGGAAACACGCTTCTTCATATTGATATTAGAAATAAAAAAGCTGAGTGGATGTATAAGTAATGTTAAGCCTATATAAATTACAAGTTGGGGATATAATGCAGTTCAAAATAGCGAAAAATGATTGGTGGGGAAAAGTAATAGACTTCTTCACTTTAGGTGGAGGCTATTCTCATACGGCCATGTTCGTTGGTGTTGGCATGAAAGCTGAAGCTAGGGCCGGTGGGCTTTTTGGAATGTACCCTATTTCTAAGGATGATTTTAGTATGATTGATGTCTATAGAGTAAAAGGTGGCCTTAATGCTCAGCAGGTAGATAGCTTGCTTGATAAGGTGCGATTATATAATGGAAGAGAATATGACTATGTTGGGCTTATTCCAACTGTTATGTCGGCAATAGGAAAGATGCTTAATCTTAAATGGTTAAGGCAAAGAAGACCTTATCTAAATGATGAGAAAAAATACTTTTGTTCTGAGATAATATCAAAGATATATGAAGATGCTATTGATTTTGATATTGCGCCAAAGGTGGGCGGATATGTCACTACTCCTAATGATGTTGGACGAAGTGAAGCACTAGAGAGGATATCATAATGGGAACACTGCAGGATTTATTTAACGATGCAAGATTATACATGGATGACAAACAGACAAAACCGCAGTACAGCAACGGAATACTGCTTAGGGTTTTAAATAAGTTTGGGTCTGATCTTAAGGAGCTAGGGAAAGATACTTCGATGGACGATGGGTTCTTTACCATTAAAGACGTTATTAGTTACGATTTTCCAACAGAAATGTGGTTCCCTGTACATGCAAGGTGGAATGATGGAGGAAGCGATTATCCTCTAGTAATGCTAGATCCCTCAAACTTTTCTGAGCTAGATTATCGTAGCGGAGAAGTAACCGGAGCGCCCAGGTATATGTCGATAAAGGATAAGCAATTAGTTGTCTATCCTACTCCCGACAAGTCTTATACTATTAAGCTGGAGACAGTTAGTAAATGGGTAGACATAGTTGAAGCTGATCTAACTAAAGAGTTTAGCGAATATTTTGATAAGGACTACGAGCTTTCAGTTTTATATTTCTTGATTTTTAAATCATTGAAAGTTAACAACGATCTTGGAGCCAGGATGAAAAGAGATTTTTATAAAATACCTGGTGGTGATTGGGAAAAGATAAGCAGACTTGAAGCATTGAAGTATAAACCATTTAACGCAAAAACGAGGAGGATCCAAGGTGTTCAAAAAACTACTAATAATTCTAATTATAACGCTGGCATCATTTAGTTTCGCAGACTACTTAAGGATAAATGATTTTAAAGGAATAGACCAAAAGACTTCTGCTGAGAAGCTTAAGGCTGGACGCTGTGTTGATATGACAAACATGGACTTTGCTGTTCAGGGATCTATTGTTTCCAGGAAAGGCTTTGCCTATAGAAGAAGTTTTGATGATGATATTATAAACATAGACGATAGAGTTAATAACGCATACATACTTGATACCCTTATAGAATATAAAGAAAAGATTGCAACTTATAACGTTAATCATTATACAAACATTGGTGATGATATTTATTTCTTTGGTAGCGACATGATTAAATACGATGATTCTAGGGAAGATTATTTTGAACTTGGATATAAGGAACCAGCACAATCATTTAGCTCTGGTATAATTGATGGTGTAAGCGGTAATCTCACTGGTATATTTAACTATGCGATAACCTTTGAATATGACAATTCGCATGAAAGTAATCCTGTTTATAACTATGGATCTTATTATGACCTTGGATTTACAAACATTGTGTATGCCATGGATTATAATGATGGATCAAAGTTTATGGTAAAACGACATCTTGGTAAATATTTATTATATTATGCAGAAGATGATGGCGGTGAAGATATAGTCACAAATAATAGCTTCGAGTCAATGTATGGTGATATTGTCTGGAATACTAATGTTAGTAAAGACATATATGTTGTAACTAAAGAAGATACGCTATACCGTTTTTATAAAATAAACGCTGTTGATTGTTCTATTGTTTTGCTCGGCTCTGACTGGTTTAACTCTTGGTCATGGAATTTGCTGTATGTTGGTGCATGGACAAGCGGATCTCCTTATGGATATTACGTTCCGTTATATGTTCAATCTACCGAAGAAACAATTAGCGATCCTTATTTTTATGCTGATGATACAGGCATATATGCTTGTTTGTCACAGAAGCAGGAATGGCGAGGTCGCACAAACGGTGGCACATACGTAGGGCCATTTACTGATACACATTTTAAAGTTGCAAAGTACAATACAGTTGGAAGCGATAGTCAAATTGATTACTATACATATCAAGCGACAAATATAAATCTTAATTCGTTTTATATGGAGTCAGATGAGGCATATTGGATGTCTACTAATAATCAGTTTAGACATAAAGACTCAACCGTTAGAACAACAGTTGGGATAGGAGATTATATCTCAACATATATTATTGAAGATGATGCTTACCTTGGGACAACAAGCGGTCTATATAACTGGGACACCCTTAGCGGAATAGCGTTGAGCTTTGACGTTAGAGCGTTAGTCGTAGATGATAATGATTTCCAGTTTGTAAGCAATGACGTATTATTTGCCAATACGGCAGATATAACAATTCCAGAAAAAGGGGTAGAGCGTACTGGCGTATTTACGTTGTCGGCAGATGCTTTCGAGTTAGAAGCATTTGAGCAACAGATCTCTCTAATTATTCCTGAAAAGACTGATGATGTTACAAAAATAAATATCTATAGACAGAAAGATTTTGGAGGTTATTTTTATTTGGATAGCGCTGTTCTTGGTAACGAAGAATATATAGACAATGTTCCAGCAACAGACCAGTCTGTTATCCCTATGAACACAGACAATAGCCCTCCACCAAAGTCAATAGACTCTGAGTACATAATTGCTAGACAGTTTTATTTGACATCAGAGGGCGTTGTTTGGTACTCGAAAATAGGAAACCATGAAGCTGTTCCTCCTAGCAATTATATTCCTATTCTTACAGAGGGTGGTGACGCTCCTAAAAGAATTATATCTCATTTTGGCGGACTGTTAGTATTCTTTGAGCAGTCTATTTGGTATATAGATTTGCAATCAGCAGATCCTATTTATTGGGTTCCAAGAAAATTAAACGCTGACTTCGGATCTCCTTATATGTTTTCTATTGTTAAAGGTAAGCTTCCCAACCAACAGGTCGGAATTTTCTATCTAGCTGAAGACAAAAGTGTTCGAGTACTTACAGGTGTAGGATCTGACCAGGTACAGTTATTTGATAATATTTACACTGATAGGCTTAGTATGCCGATAGAAGTTAGTTTAAAGCTCGATGATACTGATCCTGATGATATCTATATGACATTCTTTGATTATAAGCTGTATGTTTCGTTAGATAACAACTTGTTTATATGGGATAGTCAGATGGGCGGAGAATGGACTAAATACGATCTTCCAGTACAACAAAAGTATGTTGGCGCTGTTGATAACAGTTTAGCTTTTTCTAATGCTGATGATATTTATTATCTGACTAGTGGAGAAGATTTAAACATTCTTACTAATGAGGATTTTAGGGTTGGCTTTTATGATTGGAATACTTCAGAAGAGGTTGGGGCTATTGAAAATGGATTTAGCTATGACGGAGGAACCGCATACCGTACCGTAATAATTCCTGACAATGGTACATATTTCTTGAACTATACTGTTAGCCCTGATGATGTAGCTTATGCTCAAACAGGACTAGACGATTATGCTATCCCTGTGGAGGGTGGGACTATCCATCATGTTTATACTCCACTCTATACTGCGTATACTGAGGCAACAACTGTTGTGTTAGAGGTTGTGGATACCTTTAACGTTAGCTTTGGTGATAAACCGCTAATAATGGAACCTTTAACTCCTGGTTATACTCAGCTTTATTCTGGATGGAATATTCTGTCTGTCGTTCCAGAAGTTTCTTTATCTGCTTCATCCGTTATTACTTATCTTGAATCGTATTTAGGTGCTGGCAATGTAGAAGATTTTTATTATTTTGATGATAGAGAATTAACAAACTATGACGTATCGGGAGATGGAATAGTAAACTACGGAGAAATGTATTATTTCCAGACAGGCACAACTGATGCTTATATATTCTCAGGATATTATGAAGAAGCAGTAACGATAGACTTTGTTACTGGAGATAATTACATAGCTTGTCCTATAAAACAATATAGGGGAGTTGAGTATTTAGAAGAGCTTGGAAGTGGTGCTTATTCTATTGGCTATTATTCTGGTGGAAATTCAGGAACAGTAGAAACCGATACTGCTGGATCAACTCTTGGTCAAAGCTTTCTTTGCGGTAAGGGAACTTATCTAAACAATCGTGGATTAAAAGTAAACGCAACAAAGTCTTTTTCTTATAAAGTACAGCCTTATAGCGGTACTATAACGGATCTATCAATATTTGCTCCTGATAACGATGAAGTTTATACTGATGTATTACAAAATCTTTCGTTTGCTGAGAATAGTTCATTCGAGGAAAATCTTGATGGTTGGACTTTTGTTGTGCAATCAGGTTCAGATCAGCCTACTGTAGATAATGGTGACTGTATTCTATATTCAGGAGACTCTTTTAATGCGTATACTTTTTCTTCAATTAGCCAGAGCGTTACTCTGGAGCAAGATCTTCCTGTTGGGGTAACATATATATACGAGATTGTTACTGGAAAGATTGCTCCGTTTGGGACTGATTCCTGGCTACAGGCTTCTGATGGAAGCACTAGAACAACAGTTGTAGTTACCAGCAATCCTGGATATATAGATGTTGGAATACAGTTAAGGCATGATTACGTTTATCCTGGAACTGAAATAGGGGAGCTTAAAATTAAGTCTATTACTGTTAAATATGAAGACAGTCAGCTTCCTGTTGTATGGAATTATACTACACAAGTTTTTGCTGACAAGTATGAATTATACTCAGATTTTGATAAACTATGGATAAGGGGCAACCAAGAATCTGATGCTCCTATCGTTATTAGCTTCAACTGCAACGGCAACGATAGCTCTTATAGCGACTACGTTAATGCTACATTAACCGGTGACGCTACTATCAATACTGACGAACATGGTTTGCTTGGTGCTGGTGGAAGAGACATACAGTTAAACATTAGTGGCGAGGATTATATACGAGTAGATGATCTTTCTATAAGACGTTCTACGAGGGAGGATTAATTTATGGAAACTCAGGGAAAGTTTTTCGATCTTGATAAAACTACATCAGATATCAGCAAGGCGTATTCAAGTGCAAACAGATCTGCTCAGATTAATGAGGGCAACAAGGCAACTGCTAGTGCTAAGAACTTACAGCAGGGAATGGCCAGCATGGGAGGAGCTGATGCGCTAAACACAGGAGCTTCACAGAAGGCCATGTCTGGAGTATTTACTCAGATGAACGAGAATATAGCAAACATTAACAATCAATACGCTATTCAGAAAAACGCTCAGCTAATGAGCGCTGACCAATATTTCACAGGATTAGCCGGACAGGGTATTATTGACGGAGCTACTGGATCGTTTCTGCAAAGCACATACAATATGCACGTGGAGCTTAATGAGCAAAACTTCCAAAACCAACTTAAGCTTATGAAAGCACAGGGTGCTATGAATGAGGATAATGCTATGTGGGAAGGGCTTGGATCTCTAGCTGGGCTTGGTATCTCAATGTATACTGGCGGTGTTTTATAATGGGTGCTGGGTATATTTTCTCTGGAATAAGCAAGGGTATCCAATATGGGCTTCAGAATAAGATGAGTCAGATGAGCATGTCATTAATGCAAAGACAGCAAAAGATGGCCGAAGATGAACTTAATGATCCATTGGCCCAGAAGAAAAGAAGGCTTGAGGTAGAAAAGCTACAGCTAGGAGTGGATGCTACGAAGGCCGTAAACGCTAAGGTTGCTGGGCAAACGCCAGGGCTAACAGCTGGAGGGATAATGACTGAGTTTAACAGATTTCAAGACAATGTTAGTCAGCTATTAGCTGGAGGTGATACTACTCAGAAATATATAGATGGTTATGCTAAGTTTTCAAAGAGCGCTGGTGCGATAAAAGGAGATGGATCAAGTATGCTTTCTTCTTCTCAGCAAACACAAATAGCCAACTTCGATAACAATAAATACTCGAAGGCATTTGTTCAGCTTGCAAACACAATGAAGTCTACGGAAAAGATAGGCGAACTTAAAGATACGTTTGACTACATATCAACTCCTGCTGGCAGGAAAGCATTTATGGAAAAATACAGCGTATCAGAAGAAGGAATGAACAATGTTGTTACTGCTTTTGATCCGAAGGGTGTAATGACAAACGAAATGCTAGATAACGAGATTGATCTTAAATCAAGGATGGACGCTATCGACATGGATAATGCCAACATGTCTGATCTTGACGGCATAATAACTGATGCAACTAGCATGTACGATGGAGGGAAGCTATCAAGATCAGCGTTCAAGACGATTAGCACTAAGCTTATTCCTGAGACTATGAAAATGGACTACGCTGACAAGGGCGTTGTTCCTGGTACTAACAAGGGCCACTTGTTATGGAAGAAGGAGTACTCCTCATCAGCAGAGATTGCGTTATCTTATATTGACAGCGTGATACCTAGAAACACAGAGACACAAGCTGGCTGGAAAGAAAGATATGATCTGCGCTCAAGGATTGCACAGAAGTTATCAGAGGGTGGTTATGAGTATAACGGACAAGTATCTCCTGGTGGAATAAAATTAGGAGACACAAGCTCCGCTTCAAGAATGGAAACAAAGTATGTGGCAAACCTAGTTAGCGCTGAATATATGACAGAAAAATACCCATCGTTAGCTAAGGGACGAGACATGACAGATCCGGCCGAGAGAGACCTTGTTGTCGCTAAGGCAGAGAATACTATCGCAAATAATAAGGCACTAGACTATGCTTCAAATACTGTTAAGCTTCCGGAGAGAGGTACTACATCAACTCTAACAAAAACAGCAACAGCTACAACTCCATCATCCAATAAAGGTGGGTTTGTTTTAGATACAAGCATCCCTAGAGTTAAAGAGCTTGCTGACGAATATCTCAAAAAAACAGGTTCGGTTTTTGGTCCAGAAGAGGTAGCTAAACATAAATCACTAAGCCGGACATCACCTAGATGGCAGTTAATAAATCAAATCATGTCGGTTCAGAAAGGCGCACAGGATCTACAGCAAAGGAAAGCTAGAACAGAGAGCGAAAAACAAACACAAATTAATGCCAATAAGAGGCAACTGGATAACGCTATAGCTAAATACGAGAAGCTATGGGGCGATCAGTACAAAGATGGAGATGCAGATAAGTACAAGTTCGGCGATAGACATTCGCTGGCCAAAAAGATAAGCAAGATGCAATCAAGAGGTAATAATTAGTGGTCACTGTTGCAGAACAAAGAGATAAGTTCGGGCTTGATTTTTTAACCGACAAAGAAATAGTACAGTCTGTACAAGAACAAAACCCTGACTATACTTTTGACGAAGTGGCAGAGCTAATGGCGTATGAAAAGCCAGCTGGAGCTACAACTCCTCTTAAAGCTTTTGCTTCAGAGGTTGAGTCAGCTATACCTAATATGGCAGGAGCGATTGGGGCTATTACCCAATCAGATGCCTTGAGAACTTGGGCGCAGGAATACGATCCAATAATAGAACTAAGCGATAAGGAACGTGATAGCTTCATAATGTCTACAATACCTGGAGCCTTTGGAAGCATGACGAAGTTTGCTCTATATGGTCTTACTGGCCATGGATCGTTGCCTCTAATGGGCGCAGATGTTTTTGGCGCAACATATAACGACATAAGCAAAAGTCATCCTGAATGGGCTGAGGATAAAAAGATGGTATTCTCATTGGTACACGCTATTCCAGAAGCACTGCTAGAGAAATGGGGGACTACTCAAATATTAGAATCATTTACAAAAGTAGGATATGTGACTGCTAAAGATGCGATCAAGAAGGGTGTCTTATGGAAGGGATTTTTTAATCAGGTTAAGAAGACGTTTGTATCAGAGGGAGCGCAAGAGGGTTCTCAACAGCTAGTTAGTAATGCCATAGACAAGATATACGGCTTCGATAAAAGCCTGTTGGAAGGTGTAGCTGAAAGCATATTCGTTGGAGGTATTGTTGGTGGAACTATGGGCGGACTTGGTTCGTCATTTCGCAACAGCACATTAAGAAAATTCCAAAAAGAGTTTGAGGCGATAGGTCTTACAGATGCAGAGCAATCCGAAGTTGTTGATGCTCTTGGTGTTGTAATGGATAAGCAGATAGAGGCATCTCCAGAAAACATGGCAAAAGTAATAACTATGTTTACTGAGATGGGTAAAAATATAAAGGGAAAACCCACACTTGAAAAAGATATAAGTAAACTCTTGATTGAAAACGGAATGAGCGAAGACGAGGCAAAGTCTACGGTTGCGATTATGGACTTAGCTCAACTAACAAATATAAAGTCTATGGAAAAGAAACAAGAAACAGCGGAAACTCTTGAGCAATATGAGAGCTTATTGAATGAAAAAAAGATCCAGGCTATAGAGGCCGGAACTGATCTCGAAGTTGCCGATAAAGCTATTAATATAAATAGCGCTATTATCGGATCAACTGCTGAGTATCTGGGAGTAACAAAATATGACATTCTTAGTAAACTTAACCAGAGAATAGTTAATGGCGAAAAGTACGATGCTATGGCTACTAAAGCAAAGGAAGCAGTCAAGGCTGATGTTTCTGATGCTGTTGCAACTCCGACTCAGGAAGCTGTTCCTGGACAAACAGAGATAAAGGACACCTTAGGCTATTGGATAGGCAAGGAAGTTGAATATGAGGGAATTAAAGGGACTCTGATTAAGGATGAAGAGGGAACTCTCATGGTTGAAGGTAAGAATGATACGATAGAGATACCCACAAAGGAAACCGATGCTATTCCTGCTGAGGCTGGAGTAAAGGTTGCGAAGGTTCCTGCGTTTAAAGTTTCTAATTTTGGAGAGAATATAGCGATAGGTGGCAAAGACTATTCTATTGATAGTTTTCAGACAGGTAAAGACGGCAAAGCATCTATGACTGTTACCGATGAAAAGGGCCAGAAAAAAACGTATCGTGGGCAAGCATTTGTCCTGGACGTAGAGATTGCTAGGAATAAATTAAATACTAGAGAGCAATATGATAAGCTTTCTGAAAAAGCTAAAGCTAAAGAAGATCTATCGTATACAAAAGATGCTAACGAGGTCGGCCTTAAAGAAAACAAACCTGGTCAATATGATATTCTTCGTGGGCTTATAGACAGAATATATACTCCTGAAATTGAAGGACTACTAGGAGCAATAGGCGAAGGTAAGAAATTATCAGAACTAAACAGACTTAAGGTAATGGACACTTTGCTTGGATCTATTGACGAGATAGATAGGCGCAAATTTAATTCTCCTATGGCTAAGAAGCTAAAGAAGATTTTCTACGAACAACTGGAGGTGATGGAAAGTGAACATGAAGAACAGGGTGCTGACACAATTATTAAGCAAAGAAGGACAAGCAGAAGTTTTAAGGCGTTCAGCGAAGAGATTAAACAAAAGCGACAAGAAGCAGAGGTAGCTAAAAGAAAACTTTCTTATGATGATCGCGTTAAGTACGAGACAGATCTTATTATAGAAGAGCAAAAAGATAATCTTATTAAACGAATAACTCCGACAGGTAAAAACAAAAAGCCAATATTTCTTCCTGGACATGTATGGTCCGATTGGGAATCTGTTCGCTCAAAATTTCCTGTTGGAAGTTTTACTAAGAAAAAAAATACTAACCATATAGAAGATGTTGCTAGTGAGCAAGGTGGGTTAGACAGAGGATCTGCGTATACGCTTAACGAGTTTAATAATATCCTTGATGCTACTGACAAGCCACTAACTAAGGCAGAGATAAAGGTTGAGGCTGAGCTTAGAGCTGAGCAGGGTAACGATGAAGAGGCTTTTTATAAACAACAAAGAAGAGAGTATGAGCTTAATCAGAAAACTTTAAAGCTTGAGCTTATCGAAGAGGCTGGTCTGGGTATCGCTTCTAAGAAAGTAATGGAAGCTGACCAGGAAGTGCTGGAGAAAGTTATAAAAGATAGAGGCGTAGATGCTACTGGCGCTGAGCTGGATAGCTTTATAGAGACTCTATATGCTACATACGCTAATGCTATGACTCAGAAATTAGCAAATGGAGAAACAGACATAACTGTTTTAAGGGGAGTCTTCGTCTTACAGGAAAAAACTGATGCTGAAGAAGCTAGGCTTGCCAATATGCAAAAGAATAAAGATGCTAGAGAAAATGCTGAAAAAGCTGTTGAAGCTAAATACGGACAGGACCAGACTCCAGAAGCTAAGACAAAGCTGTTTGATACTACGCAAGAAGGCGAAAACCTTGAGCTGTTTAATAAAAGAAACGCTGAGATAAAAGGTTCTTTTGACTTCATAGACGGAGAAGGTTTGATAAGGCTATACAATACGGAAGATCCGAGTACTCTTATACACGAACTTTCGCATAGCTGGTTGCATCTGTTTAGCAAAATGGCTCCTGAGCTAATCGTTCCGCTAATGGAATGGACAGGGACTACGAACATAAACGACCCTAAACAGTATAAAAGGCTACAAGAGGCTTTTGCCGATGCTTTTGTTGACAACTACCTTCTTGAAGGAAAAGCTCCTACTCCTGAGCTTCAGACAACTTTTGATAAATTCTCTGCTTGGCTAACTAATTTATTTAAAACATTAAAGCGCAGGAAAATAAATCTTAAACCAGAGGTTCTTAGTTTTTTTGATGAAATGCTTACTGGATTTAAAGACACTGACGCTACAGATATCCAGGCTTTAGAGGCTGAGATAACATCATTGTTCCAG
>Ga0222640_1000465_pt1 | contig 12387 bp, 27 predicted proteins | sample AntAcemetagen187_FD_181144 | JGI IMG/M metagenome (GOLD analysis project Ga0222640, IMG submission 181144) | Saline water microbial communities from Ace Lake, Antarctica - #187 | ecosystem: Environmental > Aquatic > Non-marine Saline and Alkaline > Saline | place: Antarctica: Ace Lake... | reverse complement strand
AAACAAAAAGATTGGTAGTAAGACGCCAACTCAAAAAAAGTTTTACAACACAAAGAAAAGAAAAGTAGAGAGAACTAAAAAAGAGTATTTGTTTATAGGAATGATGTTGTTAATTGGAGTATCAATTATACTCGGGTTTTCAGCAGTAGATGAGGATGAAATTAAAGCCGTTTTACAAGCAAAAGCACAAAGAGGCATAGAATATCAAGTTAAGAGTATAAATGCCACAGAGGGCGAGAATTTGCTAAAAAAAGTTATATTAGAACCATCCGTCGAGCAGGTAAAAGCTGAAATAGTTAGACAAGCTAATAAATTTGACTTAGACCCTGATAAAATGTTGTTATTAGCAAAATGCGAATCAGATTTTGAATGGGATGCTAAAAATTTGAGTTCAACGGCTACTGGAATTTATCAATTCATTTCAGGAACTTGGGGTCAGACAGAATCTAGTAAAAAAGGTATTGGAAGAAAAGATTATAAAGCAAATATTCGTGAGGCAATGATTGATATAAGTAATGGCGAAAGTTGGAGATGGAAAGAATGCTTGGATAAATATAATTTAGTATTTTAATAATATGAAGATAAACATAAAACCATTATCGGTAAATAAAGCTTGGTGCGGAAGAAGATTTAAAACAAATGATTATAAGAATTTTGAATTTGAATTATTGTTATTACTACCCAATGAATATAAAATTCCTGATGGGAAATTAGAATTACATCTTAACTGGGGATTTAGTAGTCCTCTATCAGATTATGACAATCCAATTAAATTAGTTCAAGATGTTTTACAAAAAAAATACCATTTTGATGATAGGAGAATATTTAGAGGAATAATAGAAAAAGAAATAGTTAAAAAAGGAGACGAGTATATTTCATTTGATTTTAAAAAGTTTAAATAACAAAACTATGAAAATTATAAACGAATGGAAAAAGCGACCTAAGAATTTGAAAAGAGGATTTAAAAGAGTTATGGCAATAATTGATAATAGAACTTGCCACATAGATATTAAACAATAAAAAGAAAGGAAACAAAACTATGAAATGTTTTAATTGTGAAAAAGAATTTGAAAAGCCAAAATATGGAAGGAATATATTTGTAGAACTATTATTATTTTTATTCTTTATCCCTGGATTAATAGTTTACTATATGATAAAGCCTAGATGGGCTTGTCCTTATTGTGGAAATAAAGTTATCAAAACTAAATTTAATAAATAAATTATAAGATTAAAAACTTGACTTTATTGACAAAAGGTATATAATTAAACATAGGAAAGGAGAATAAAATTATGGGTAAAATACCAAACATTAAACAAAAATGGTATACAATGAATCAGATAGCAAAAGAGGGTTTGATTTATAATTATGGCTTTATGGGGGTCAGTGCAATCATTAAAAGTGGACAATTAAAGTCAACTAAAATAATGACGAAAGGAAAACAAGCAAGATATAAAATATGGGGGGGTGATATCATTGCTTATCTTAATCAATAAAAAAAATGCCACCGCAGAACGACAGCATTTTTCGAAAGGAAACTAATCTTTATGAAAAAGAAGAGTTCTATTAAAAAAGATAACACAGATAATAAAAAAGTTCAAGTGGAATTAGTAGATGATAAGTATTTAGAAAAGGTTGGCTCAAAGTTATCACTTGTAAAAACGAATATTGAACCAGAGCAAATGTTAAGGATATTCCAACGAACGCCAAAGCAACATATTTACAGCCGTCCGGCAAAGGGTGGCGGAACTTGGGATTATGTCACTGGAACATATGTAAAAAAAGTTCTGAATTACATTTTTGGCTGGATGTGGGACTTTGAAGTCAAGGAACACGGCAAAGAGGGAGATTTAATCTGGGTATTAGGAAAGCTGACTATTAAAAACAAGGACGGCAAAGCTATGATAGTTAAGGAGCAGTTTGGACGAGCAGATATTAAGTATAAGAAAAATACAAAAATTATGCTTGATTATGGCAATGATTTAAAAAGTGCTTCCACTGACGCTCTTAAAAAATGTGCTTCTGAATTAGGAGTAGCTTCTGATATTTACGGCAAGACAGAATTTAAAGATATTCAACTTATTGATTTAAAAGAGAAAACAGAAAAGTCAAAAGTTAGTATAGTTAAAAATGCTAAAAAGAAATTAAGAGAAGCTAAAAAAATTGATACTAAAATTAAAAAATCAGATAGTCCAATTGCTCGAGCAATGAAAAAAGGATTAGCTGAAACAAAGAAAGGAAATAAATAAGATGACAGAAATATTACAAAAGAAATTATACAACGATAAAGTGATTGTTAATTTTTATCCTAATTCTCATTTTTACAAGATTAATAATGAGAGAAAAATCAGTGTAACGGCTATTACAGGAATTATAGATAAAAGCAGACCATTGATTTACTGGGCAGTTGGATTAATGAGAGATTATTTGAATGAGCAATTAGAAAATGGCGAGATTATAAATTCAGCTTTTATAATCGAGGGAAGCAAACAGCATACTAAGTTTCTTAAAAAAGCTGGAGACCTTGGCACACAAGTTCACGATTGGTGTGAGCAGTTCGCCAAAGCTAAAATGAATAAAACAGAATTGCCAAAGATAGACAAGACATTTCCTAAAGAAGTTATACTAGGTATCAATGCTTTTCTTGATTGGTATAATAAAAACAAGGTTAAGTTTATTGAAATCGAGAGATTAGTTTATTCTAAGAAATATGATTATTGCGGATTTTTTGACGCCTTGGCAAAAGTAAATGGTAAGCTATGTTTGATTGATTACAAGACAAGTTCAGGGGTGTATAGTAGTATGAATTTACAGTTAGCTGGTTATCGATTAGCATTTGAAGAAGAGACAAATGAGTTAGTAGATAAGAATATCATTTTACACTTTAATAAAAAGACAGGAGAGTTCGCAAGTTTTGAGTGTGAAAATTATGATGAGGATAGGAAAGCATTTTTAGGATGTTTAGCTGTGAAGAGATATCTAAAAAATAACGAATAATAATATGAAATTTTATTTTACATTTGGTTTTGGACAAGTTCACGAAAATTGTTTTACAGTCATTGAAGCTGAAAGTTACGGAAAAGCAAGAGAAATTATGGTTGATAAATTTGGTTTAAAATGGGCTTTTCAATATACAGAAGAGCAGTGGATTAATAAAGATGGGGTTAGTAAGCAAGAAGAATTTAACTTAAAAGAAATAAAATAGAAAGGAAATAAAACAATGAAAAAAGAAAATCCATTAAACATAGCTTGCGGTAAAACTGAAAAACAAATTAGAACTGCTTATTTTAAACACAAAATGCCTGAATTACTAAGTTCAATACAGGAAGATACAAAAGTTGGCGGTAAAGAATTAGGACTTTTAACAGATTTTTTGTCAACACTTAAAGACGAGAATGAAAAGATATTTAGACAAGTTGGAGAAGTTTGCGAGGATATAGTTGATAGCACAATCGAACCGCCGTCAATCGAAGAATTAGCGATTGGTTTAGACGATAAGGACTGGCGAGAACAGGCGGACAGGGTTATATCTGGCGTAAATAATATGATTAGACAGGGCGGAAATCTAAAAGACAAAGAGGGAAACAGAAAAACATTGAGCAGTAATTTTTGGCTTGACGGGGCTAATAAAATATTGGCTGGTGAAGAATTGATCGACAAAGATTATATCTACAAAAAACAGTTATATAAAAAAATGTTAACTAAGTTTATTCTTGATAAGGGAGTTAGCCGAAAGGAAGCCGAAGAATGGAGCAATTTAACAAAAGAGTTTAGGGATTATAAAATGATTAGTTTGTTAAAAGATAGATGTACTGAATTTATCCAAATGGCTAAAAAGCAAGACACTAAACTTAATCCACGATATTAAAAATATGAAATATATTAAATTGACACAAAATAAAAGAGCTATTATAGATGATGAAGATTATCATTATCTTAACAGGTTTAAATGGAGTTATAGCAAAACAAAATCTGGTATATTTATATCTACACAAATTAGTAAAAAAACAATATATATTCAAGAAATAATTTTACCAAATAAACGTAATTATTATTTAAAACATATAAACGATAATTCATTAGACAATAGGAAGAACAATTTAGAATTAATTTCAATAAATCATAGGCGACATCTTGGACTTAGAAAACAATTAGGAGCTTCACAGTATAGAGGAGTTCAAAGAGTTAGTAAAAACACTTGGAGAGTTATGATAGCTAAAGATAAAATTAGATACTTTTTAGGAACATTTAAACTTAATGAAGAAAAAAAAGCTGGATTAGTTTATAACAAAAGAGCAAAAGAACTTTATGGTGAGTATGCTTATCAGAATAAAATATGAAAAACACAGGACTAAAAAATCGCTTTCCTGATGATGTAAAATACGAATGGGAGTTTTGGTATGAATGTATGGTTTGCGGAATGAATGGCTGGGATTGTTTACATCATACTTTAAGCATCACCGTCAGGCATTACAAAACTGGTAATTTCAATAAAAGTATTTTAAATAGTTGTCCGCTTTGTAATTTCAAATGTCATATTGGAAATGATGGATTTTTACACAAAGACGAAACGATTAAAATGCTTTTAAACAAAGTTAAAAATGCGTTAATAGATGAGTTAAAATACGAGTTAAAGCCGATAGATAAAGAGTTTTTAAGTGTTTATCAGGATTTATATTGAGGGGAAAAACAGGGGATATCAAGAGGAAAAGATACTTGATTTATTTCAAAAAAAGCATTATAATTAATAGTAGATTAAGTTGACGAGAGATAAAAAAAGATTTATAATGTTATTGTCCCCTTTAAGACAAAATATCTCTCGTCAGAGTTACTTGTTTTCTAGGGGATTTTTAATTAAATAAAATAAATAAAAAGATGGCAAAAAAACGAATGTTTAGTTTAGATGTAGTTGATACAGATCCATTTTTAGATATGCCTCACTCATCACAATTATTATACTTTCATTTAGCAATGAGAGCAGACGACGACGGATTTGTTGCTAACCCTAAAAAGATTATGAGAATGTTAGGCAACCAAGATGATGACTTTAAAATACTAATAGCAAAGAGATTTATTATACCATTTCAAAGTGGAATTTGTGTCATTAAACATTGGCTAATTCATAATCTTATAAGAAAAGATAGATACACAGAAACACAATGGATAGACGAAAAAAAGCAGATTTTAGTAGATAATAAAACAAAAAAGTATAGTTTAAATAATAAAAATGAAAAGAGATTATCTTCTGGCAACCAAACGGCAACCAAACGGCAACGCAGGTTAGGTAAGGTTAGGTTAGGTAAGGTTAGTAATAACATAAACGAAAGTTTTAATAATTTCTGGAATTTATACAATAAAAAAATAGACAAACCTAAATGCGAACATAAATGGAATAAATTATTAGATAAAGACCGAGAAGATATAATAAAACATTTAGATGATTATGTAAAAGCTACACCAGATAAACAATACCGCAAAAACCCGTCAACATATTTAAACAATAAAAGCTGGGAAAATGAGATTATAGAAAATAAAGGAAACGTCAGAATATTACACGATAATTCTAAAGCAGTATTGAAAAATGGAGTTTGGATAGACCCTGAGAATAAAACTGCTTATAATTTATCTTATTATCCAGAGTTGGCAAAAGATATTTAATAAAAAAATTATGATAAGATTTAAAAAAGAACCAACAGGAGATTATTCTCTTTTGAAAGCTCCATATAGATTTAGAAAAGGTATCTATCAAATATGGAATGGTGAGAAATGGATTAAATTAAATATTAAATAAGTATTTATAGGAGGACAAAATGAAATGGACAAGAAAAAAGCTGATAGCTTATGGCTGGACTTATCTAGGTTATGTATGGTTTAACAGAGAAGTTTGGTCTAAAGATGGTAAGCTAATGCTTATCAGTAGAAAAACAAGAAAAGCTATTGTTGGTTAAAGGTATTAAAGGGGTTTGTCTTTTATCAAATCCCTAACTTTATAAATTAATATAATATTATGGGAGATGAAACAATAATGGAAATAGTTCAGAAAATTATTAAAGAAAAAATAGGCAATGATGTACTTAACCCCTTGAAACTTCTTAGTATTAGTGAAAAAATAGAGAAAGAAGCTCATAGGATATATATTATTAAATATAGGAAGAATAAATAACCCCTATAAGAGATTAAATAATTAATATAATATTATGGAGAAAGAGAAATTCAAAAAATATAAAGGTTATAGAGATTGGCTCAATAAAAAGAAAAGAACTGTTGGCGAGGTGTCTAATAAACTTCATAAACTTTATGATGAAGAAAAAAAGAAAGATAGAGAAGAACTAGGCGAATTAGGAAGTAATGGAGATTTATATGTATTTTATCATTAACCCCTATAACATTTAATAAATAAATAATAAGAGTATGGATATATTTAATAAAAAAGTGAATAGAGTATCAAGATTAGATGATTATCGTAGAAATAAGAATTTAACAAGAGGTTATGTTGGTAATTTTGAAATAGAAATCAGTCCAAAGGCACTTATTAAATTAAAGAAATCTGATAAGAAAATAAGATTTAGTTTTGAACACGATTTTGGTCTAAATAATAAAGAAATGTATTGGATAAGAATAGATAATGAATATCCTAATAAGAAAACTGATTTTGATTATTTTGCTTATGGAATTATAAAAAATGGACAGCATAATGGATGTGATGATTGGGGAATTACCGTTAAATTTGACCATATAGATGTGTCTTGTAATTATGGACAATTACAGGCGTTAGTTGAAATGTTAGCAATTTATATTGATAAAAAATACGGTAATGATTGTGGATTTAAAGAAAGATGGAATACAGACAGTATGAATATTTCTTTTATTAAAAATAAGATTAAATAACCCCTATAACATAATAAATATATGAATGAACATTTAATAAAAAGAGTTAAAACATTATTTGATTCTCTTGGACTAGTATTTTCAAGCGACCCAGATACAGACTTAGCATATAAAATATTAAGAACTAGTGGTTTTACATCAAAACAAAGTATAGACACATTAACTGGAGAAAGAGTTTATAGAAATAATAATAGAAATAGTGTATGGTCTAGTGGTAGTAATAAAAGTAATTGGAATAGTGAATTTAAAGATTTAATAGATAATACTCATAAAGAATAAATATATGAATAAATACAAAATAACAAAAAAAGCTACAAGACCAGCAGGAGATGATGATAGATGTTTTTATTGTAATAAGAAGATAGGAGATTATCATAAAAAAGATTGTGTTCTTATAAGTAAAAAAGCAAAAGTTATTGCTACAATAGAATATGAAGTAGATGTGCCTTTTACTTGGAAAAAACACGACATAGAATTTAATAGAAATGACGGAACTTGGTGTGCTAGTAATATTATAAATGAATTAAAGGAACTAGATAAAAAAGAAGGTTGTCTATGTCAATATATAGAATATGAATGTATTGATGATAAGGGAAAATCATTTTTAGATGAATAATAAGAGTATGCCATTATTATATTCATTTAAAACTTTATTTAAAAAGAAAGAATATAACTATTGGCGGAGCGATTGTTGCGATGCCCCTGTAATAAGTATAGACGATAGTTTTAGAGTTACTTGTGTAAAATGTGGAAAGGATAGTACTTCTCAACATAATATAGTTCCTTATAAACTAAGATAAATATATGTTTAGACAAATATGGTGCTGGATCAAGCGAGGACATAACTATCACAAAGATAATAAGTTGATGCCCAAGTATATTTACTGTTCCTATTGTGGATATAGGAGAAAATATAGAGGAAAGACAATAGAAGAAGAATAAATAATAAAATAATCCTATGCTGTCTAGGAAGAATCAAGTGACAAAGAAAGTTTATAAAGTTTTGATATTTCCATATCCTTATGAGGTTATGATAGAAGCAGTAGATAAGGTAACTGCCAAACAAGAAGCAGTTGGTAGATTAGAAATCAAAGCAAATGACATTTATAAAATAACAGCATCAACACAAGCATCTAAGGCATTAAGGGCTTGTAGTTGTGCTAATGAAAGGTTAGCTACTAGGAGACTAATTGAGAAGGGATATATATAGGACTTATCCTCTTTTTTGATTGAGAGGTACTTATGGTATAATGAATAGTGTAAGAAATAATATTTTTCTATGTCTATCTTCTCACATCAATTAGAATAACGAGAGAGCTTTTTAAAGCTGCTCTTTTTTAGTATATGAATTATAAAGACATACATAGAATATTAGATAGAATGGAGATGACTAGAATCGCCAGAGAAGATAAGATATGTCAGGAAAATAGTAGAATATATAAAGAACAAATGCATTTTTACAATATATGGTAAACACGGAAACAAAATTTTTAGATTATATTTATACATCAGGAGATTTACTATGAGCTTTTGTTATCAACATAATTAGTTTTCAGTTGCAAATTAAGGAAGATGTTAGTTATATTTTCACGCAACAGATATATAACAACTATTCTTTACTCAGAGCTAAATTATTACCACTTTAAACATCTAGCGCTTCGGCTAACTAGATAAAGGTAATAATTGTAGCTGAAAGTTAACTATCAAATATATGGATAATAAGTATTGGATTTATTCTAATGGAGATTATGTCTAAAATAATAATATTAAATAGAGAAAAGGCTGAGATAATCCGAAAAGATTGTCATATTCCATACGAAGAAGAAAATGGTAAGTATGTTTTTGAATATACCATAAGTTTAGGAAAGATTTTAAAAGATTTAAGAGATGAATCTGCAAACTAGATTAAATCGCATAAAGGTATGGATATGGTGGGTTTTACATAAATCGGCTAAAAGTAGGGAAAAGTTAAGCGATAGGAGACGATATAAGAAGTTTAAATAAGATAGTTGACTATAACAATCGTATGAAACATATAAAAGTTCCCTTTTGGAGAAATGCATTACATATGGATTTGGGATATAAACCAATGGGGTATAAAAAACATATTTTGATAGATAAAGATAATATTAAGTTAGAAAATAGGATAATAAAATACCTTATTGATAATATGGGAAAGAATTGTATATTTAAAAATTTAGTAATGGATATAACAAATAAATATATGAAGAAAGAAGATAAGATTAAAGTATTAAAAGAATTATCTAATAGAACTATTGATAAACATCTTTTAGATATATTCACAGTTGGTCAAACTTCAGTTAGAGATGAATATTTATATTTAGATAGAAATAGTTATAAAGGTAAAGGAAGACCTAGATTAAATGATTACACAAAAGCTCAACCATTATATATAAACCAATGAATATAGAAGATATTAAAATAGATAATATGAAAACTAGAAACTCTAATGATGAGTATGACTTGACAAAAGAAGATAAGAGTGATGATAATATTCCTCAAGATTGTGGAGATAAAGTGGCAAGAGATAAGAAAGGAAGATTCTTAACTAGACCTAAAAACTCTGGAAGAAATAAAGGAAGTATCTCATTATTAACTGACATTAAAAAGAAACTAAAAGAAGTAAAGAAGAATAACCCAGAAGAATATCAAGCCCTAATAGATTATTATTGGAAGAATGAAAAGACTAGAGATTTACTTATAAAGATGATAGATGGTTTACCTAAACAAAAGATAGAAGCAGAAGTTAAAGTACAAAACTATGACTGGGGAAAATACAAAGATAATATATAGTCCAAGACTTTGGACCAAAGCATTACACGAAGGTAAAGAAAGATGGAAAGTAATAGTTGCACATAGAAGATCTGGTAAAACTTTTGCTAGTATCAATCATTTGATAAGAGATGCAGTAAGGGTAGAGAGAAGTAAGTATGCTTATATTGCTCCTACTTATAAACAAGCAAAGAATATAGCTTGGGATATATTAAAAGAATATGCTCGTAAGATAGATGGTGTAGTATTTAATGAATCAGAACTAAGAGCAGACTTTAGAAATGGTAGTAGAATAACTTTATATGGTGCTGATAATCCAGACTCTTTAAGAGGATTAGGACTATGGGGAGTAGTATTTGATGAATATAGCCAACAGCCTAGTAAGATATTTACAGAGATTATAAGACCAGCATTAGCAGACCACGAAGGTTATGCTATATGGATAGGAACTCCTAAAGGTAAGAATGATTTCCATAGATTATATCAAGTAGCAAGAAAGACTGATAATTGGTTAGGACTATTATTAACAGTAGAAGATACTAAACTCATAAATGATGCAGAACTACTAGATAGTAAAGCAATAATGACTAATGATGAGTATAACCAGGAGTGGTATTGTTCATTCGAAGCAGCTATTAAAGGAGCTTATTATTCTCAAGAGTTATCAGAGATGAGAAGTAGTGGAAGAATAAAACAAGTACCACAAGACAAGGAGTTAAAAGTTCATACAGTATGGGATCTAGGAGTAGGAGATGCTACATCAATAGGTTTCTATCAAGTAGTAAATAATGAATACCGAATGATAGACTACTATGAGAATACAGGTAAAGGATTAGATTTTTATATAAACTACCTACATACTAAACCTTATATCTATGGAGAACACTTTGCTCCACACGATATAAAGGTAAGAGAGTTTAGTTCAGGTAAGAGTAGATGGGAGATAGGACAGAACTTAGGTATAAACTTCCAGATAACTCCTAATATGAAGATAGATGATGGTATCAATGTTGCTAGACTATTCCTTAATAAACTATGGGTAGATGAGAAGAAGTGTGAAACATTCCTAGATTATATAGGACAGTATAAAAAAGAGTGGAATGACCTAAGAGGATGTTTTGGAGATAAGCCAGTACACGATTTTACTTCTCACGCTGCTGATATGCTTAGATACACAGCTATAGTACACGATAAGATGACTAATTATGATTATCAACAAGAACCATTAGATAATGAACCACTTGACCCTTATTCACTAATACAACAAATATGAAGAAAAGACTATTAAGTAAACAAACAAAAGAGTTAAGAGCATTAGGTTATACTGGTGGTGATAGAATTGCTGACTTGATTGAGTTTTTAGGAGATGATATGATGACAATAGATTTACTAGAAGACAATTTCTTTTCTGTTGAAACAATGCCTATGATAGCTGAAGAAACATTTACATTATTTGAAAAGAGTAATCTATGTGATGCTCTATGGGAAGCCTGTGTTTATAAATTAAAACAATAAATATGACTATAGAACAAATGATAAGGTTTTTAGAAAAGCATTATGATATTATTTCACTAGAAAGAGGTTCAAAGTTTAATTCTAAAAAGCCTAATATGTGGGAAGTGAGAGTTAGCAATAGAAAAAAAGATGATAGTTTAGAATTTATTGGAGAATGGATTGAAAAAGAATTAGAAGATGCTCTACAAAAAGCGATTGATAATTATAAATTAAAACAATAATATGATAGAATTAACAAAAGAAGACGACAAAAAGATAGATGAAGCCTTAGAATCAGTTAAAGTTAAAGAAGCTCAAGAGCTTTTAATAAAAGAACAACAAAAGAAAAGCCAAGTAGTAATGGCAGAGATACAAGCTGTACTAGATAAACACGGATATACTATGAGAGTAGTAAATAACATACAGTTAGTACCAAAACAATAATTTATAAAAAATACACAAGAAGAACCTTGCTTTAGGGATATGCAAGTAAAACCATTCCTCAAGATATATTAAAGGGTCTTATGCGAAAGTTAGGGTAAATGAGTGTCAGGACTTCTCACCTAACCTTTTAATAAGCCTTGTTGAAATATTAGAGCATTGAATTGACAATATAATAGGTTTGACGGATTAAATGGGTAGTGAGTCTTATTTGCTACCCTGCCTATACTTAATAATTAATAAGACTAATTATGAAAATTAACAAAGAAGAATTGTTAAATCAAAAGGAATTGAAAATGTATCTGAAATATAATAAAAGGACTGGGATATTCAGATGGAAGAAATGTAAAGAAACATTAAGAGTAAAGAAAAATGATGTAGCAGGTACATTATCAAAAGATGGTTATACAATAATAAAGATAAATAGTAAGCAGTATGCTTCTCATCGTCTTGCTTGGTTGTATAAATATGGACATTTTCCTAAACAAGAGATTGACCATATTAATCATATTAAAACAGATAATAGTATAAGAAACCTAAGAGATGTGAGTAGTCTTGAGAATAGTAAGAATAGAATACTACAAAAGAATAATAAATCTGGCTTCAATGGTGTTTATTTTGATAATACCAGTGGTAAATGGAAATCAACTATAGTTGTAAATAAAAAATCAATATCGTTGGGTTGCCATTTATTAAAAGAAGAAGCTATAAATGCTAGGAAAGAAGCAAATTTGAAATATGGATTTATGGTGTAGAAGCTTAGTTGCAATAGA
>Ga0222640_1000462_pt1 | contig 12439 bp, 13 predicted proteins | sample AntAcemetagen187_FD_181144 | JGI IMG/M metagenome (GOLD analysis project Ga0222640, IMG submission 181144) | Saline water microbial communities from Ace Lake, Antarctica - #187 | ecosystem: Environmental > Aquatic > Non-marine Saline and Alkaline > Saline | place: Antarctica: Ace Lake... | reverse complement strand
GATAGCGGAGACAGAAATCTTGCAGGAGGTTGAAGGGGGGAGGGGGGATCCGGACGCGTAAGGGGTGACATACATGACCTCGGTCTATCGCTCTCCAAATTTTCCATACCGAAAAGCTTTCTGAGAGACGCGCGAGGAGGGGAGACGGGTAATTGGTAAGTATGTGCCGGAAAGTGGCGTATTGAAGCCGTATAGGGGCTATGAGAGGAGATAAGGCATGGGAGTGAGAAGGATTCGTGATAGGAATTGTGTTTGGAAGGAGTGGCGAGACAACATAGGGCTCGTGGATGCTTGTGTATATTATTCAACTATGTATGGGTTAGGGTATGATGGGAAACCCTTCCTGTGCTGCCCTTGGTGTGGGAAAGCGTTGATGGGGAATGATGGGGTAGCCATAAAAGACCGGGTTCCGATATCAGAAATGAAAGGGCTCTTATGAGAGAAGGTATGCCTGAGATAGACGTGCAGTCGAGAGAGTTTGTTGAGATACTTAAGACGAAGCTGAGAGAGATAGATGTGCCGGCGGGAGCTGAGAGAGAGAAAGCGCGGTTGTCGGCAGTCGTGGAATCCAAGAGAGAATTGTTGAGACGTAAGATAGCAGTTGATATGTATTTTCTGGCTGATAAAATTCTTGGAGTTGGGGAATGGTATTTAAAACCTCCGAAGCATATGTTCAATAAGCGGTACTGGAGAAAGAGACTCGACCCTAAGTTACATCGACGGTTATGCGAAGAGATGATGCGAGAGGAAGATACCTTGCAGTTGTACCCTCGAAACCATCTGAAGAGTACTTTCGTTAAAGTATGGATAATCTGGAAACTCCTTAATAATCCTCTGTTTTGTATTGGGTTGTTCAGTAAGACTACGGGGTTATCCAAGAAGCAGCTATCGAGTATTAAAAGCATGTTGATGAACCCTCTGTTGAGAGAGTTGTATCCTGATATTATTCCTGAGAGAAAACTCTGGCAAGTAGATAATAAAACGCAGTTGATAATGAAGCGGCCGGAAGAGTTCACCAAACAAGAAAGCCAGATAGATGTATTTGGAATTGATAATACTGTAGCTGGTGGTCACTACGATGCCCATGTTTATGATGATATCATTGACGATAAAACAGTTCGGTCGGCTACACAGATTGAGAAAGTTCAAAGTGCCTGGGAGTTCTTGCAGGTAGTTAAAGATACTGGAGCCATTGAGAAAGTTGTCGGGACGAGATATCACCTCCATGATATTTACGGTCATATTATCCGGCAGAAGATGTTCAAAGAAGAGAACACCATTATTGTTAAATGCCGTGGGGCAGACGGGAAACCAGTATATTCCCTTTATAAAAATAAAGACTTAGATGTCCTTAAGAAAAAAATGGGTGATGCGAACTTTGCTACCCAGATGGATAACGACCCGGTTTCCGCGAGCGATAAAATATTTGTCGGGCCGTACCCTATGTATGATGTTGAGGTTGTTAATAAACAAGCCCCTCCGCAGTTCCGGAGATACTTCGCAGCTCTCGACCCTGCAGCCACCGCGAATAGGCATTCTGACCAGTCGGGGATCTCTGTAGGATTTATTGATATCCGGGACCCCAGATGTTTATTCATGGTGAGGTCGTATGGAGTCAAACTGAAATCTGAGCAGCTTGCAGAAGAGTTCATAAAAATACAAGTAATGTATAACCCAAAAACGTTCGGGATAGAGACAGGGCTCCAGGAACACTTAAAAACTGTTATCCGGTTAAAAGTTGTTGAATGGGAGAAAGGCCACCATAAGAGTCTTAAATACTCGATTTTACCGATTAGTACTGGTCATATAAATAAAGCTGTTAAGTTTTCCCGGATACTTGCACCGTTCTTAAATGACCGAAGGATACTATACCCTGCGGCCAGACAAGGTGAAGATCTTGTATTACTGCCGGAATTCCAGACAGTAATTTTCCAGCTCGATATGTATAACCCGTTCTCAGATAAAAATGATGATGATATTATTGATTCGGAGAACATGATTATTCAGTGTGTTCCTAATTTCTCTCAGGCTCATTGGTCAAATGTGAAGCACGAAGAAATAGATGAAGGATTTACTTATGCCTCTATCTACAAGGATTTCATTAAACCGAAAGAAGGAGGATGGGGAGATAAGATGTTAATCTGAGATAATGTCGTAGAATGTCGTAGAAAGTCGTATAATATCGTAAAAGATATAAAAAGTGCAGCCACCTATTCTAGTCTATTCTTAATTCTTTCTCTAAATTTATAACTTGTAAGATCAAGAAACAGGTGGTAGTATATATTAAAAGAACTAGTAGGGAGACACATTGTGGAAAGAATTCATGTTGGAAGAGGGGTTTACAGATCATTAGAGAACACTCAGCTTTTTGAAGTATTCACTGATGAACAGATGCAAGATCGGGCAGCCGGTAGAATGTATAACGACGAAAAAGGCAAGAGCAAGGGGCTTAAAGGCGGCTTCCACGGAATGAAAGTTCTTGCAAAGAAAAATAAGCATGGCCGTACAGAATACGAAAATGCTGAACTTGTTACAAAAGAGCAGCTTGAAATTATCAAAAGAACTGTAGGTATCCTTGCCCCGCCTGAAGTAGCATACTCTAACCCTGAAGTTGGAGCTCAACCTTCTGTTATGAAACATGACCATTCAAAAGATTCTGAAATACACATCCCTGACAATATGCCTGAAGAAATTTCAGAAGGAACAAATCTTGGAGGGATCAACCCTGAAACCGGGGAGCCTTACGACGAAGAAGACCACGAACCTTTTGACGAAGGATTCATAGGAGACGATGATGGGAATGGTGATGGATATGACGAAGATGCGGCCGGAACAGACGGAGAGGATGGGGAGGCTGTTGGCAGCCCTGAACCAACAGAACCGGAACCAGAACCGGAACAGAGCCGGGAACCTTCTGGAAAACCCAATAAGAAGTCAAGTAAATAATGCCAATCCGCTTGTTAGAGAAGCAGGAGTAAATCGTGGTCTTGGTTCAGTACGGGTTTAAATGCGTTAACAAAGGCTGTGAGAATTTCGGGAAAGAGTTCTCGGAGCTTTTAGAACGAGACGGCGATCACAAAACAAAATGCCATATATGCAAAAAGCCAGCCCAGAGGATCTACTCTTTAGCTGGCTTTACTTTTGGGTTCCGGGCAGGGTTTGATGTCGGGTTAGGCTGCAATATAAACTCTGAAGCTGAAAGGCAGAATATAATTGCGAAAGAAGGGATAAGGCAGATAAAATGTTAGGTATCGGGAAAAAGAGAAAAAAGAAACAAAAACTGGAAGGGTACGATACAATTCCAGAGAAGCTTGTTGAAGAAAGCCACCCTGAACTAAAAAAGCTTGTTGACCGGATAATGGACAGTACAGGGTCCCGGCGAAAAGAAATGACTGATCGCCTTAAAGAATATCGGAACAAGGTCTGGGATGAAACAAAATTAAACTCAAACGACAGTCGGATATCTTTTAACTTCCTGTTTGCGATAGTCTCAACAATTTCGGCCCTCCTGACAGATTCTAAACCTAAAGCAAAAATAATTCCTCTGTTTCCGTATCTAAGCAATACAGTGGCAGATGCTTATAACAGGAATATCGATTACATCTGGGAGAAATTAGAACTTCAAGATATGATTTATAAAACGGTTACTTGGTCAGAGATAACTTCATTAGGGATTGCCAAGATAGGATATTCCAAAGGTGAAGGTGTTTACGGCCTTTATTATGACATCATAGACCCGAGAGACTTTTTTATAGCTCCCGGGTATGAAGACTTGTGGGATGCCCCTTTTTGTGGGTTTAGAGAAACCGTTCCGGTATCGAAAATAAAAGAGCTTTTCCCGAAGGTTGATTTAAAGTCAGACGTTTTCTACTGCGTTGACGAAGAGAATAAAGCCATTGATGAACAACTTAAATATTCAGATGCTACCGATAGTTTTGTAAACTCTGCTGCTGGCAGGGTTCAGTGGTATCAGGTCTGGATGCGTACTGACGAACTTTTAGTCAAAGGTGAAGATGGTAAAGATATAAAAGCTTTCCCGAACGGGATAACAGTTTACTTTACTGCAGATAAATATCTCGGCTATGTTGAGAACGAATATCTTCACAAAAAGCCTCCTTTTGTTGCGCTTACCGATTATTATAATCCGGGAATGTTTGACTCTATAAGCGAGGGGGACCAGATTCACGGAATTACAAAAGAAATAAACCTTCAGCTTCAGGCAATGATGCTTCGGGCCAGACGGCAGAGCAACCCCTCTTGGCTTATAGACACCGACCAAGTTGATGATGTAGAGCAAATCAAAGAAGATATGAAGGCCGGTAAAACTGGGCAGGGGTATGCTTATAGTTCAGGGAGAACCCAATCAGGGCGGCCTCCTGTTGTAGACCTTCTTCCTAAAGAAACAGACCAAACTTCATGGACTATTGTCTCAAGTTTCAAAGGGATTATCGAGTATATTCTTGGATACACTGATATGCTTCGTGGTGAAACCACAAAAACAGAAAGGCAGTCTGCGGTAGAAGTTTCAATTCTTTCAGAAGCTTCAAGTGTTAGGATTCGGCCGAAAATACGAAACCTTGAAAAGTTTATAAAACGAGTAACCTACCTTTATGTCTGTCTTATGCAGCAGTATTGGATTGGGGACGACCACTGGATCGAGAATAAGACTGATACCGGCAGAGAATATTATAACTTTAAATCTTCTGTAGGCTCTATTAACAAAATGCTTGTAGACGACGACCTTTTAAAAAAAATCCTTACTGAAACTGAAGAGGCATTAAAACCACAGCTTTCCAAAGCTCAGAGCCAGGAATATGATGATTACATGAACTTTGCAACATGGGCAAAAGGCGAAGGTCTAGGAAATGACGACCCTGCAATGTTCCCGTTTGAGGTAGAAGTTGAGTCTGATTCGACACTTCCCCTCGACCGGCAGAGCAGAGCGCAACTCTTTTTACGCTTATATGCTATGAAAGCTGTGGATAGAGAGGCTGTTTTAACCGAATTAGAGATAAAAAACAAGGATGAAATCATTAAAAGGATGTCTAAGCTTGACAAATTGACCAACCAAGCGCAAAATAAAAAGGTAATCCCCGGCCAGGAGGCTAAAAATGTCTGACCCTATGATGATGGGTGGTGGAAAACCTTCCACACCAAGACCAAACGCTATTTCAAGGAATATGTCGCCTTTAAATCCTTCTGATGCCGCAATGATGGGCCAGACTGGAAAACTTGGCAAAGAAACAACCATTGAGCAATTTGTTACCGGGACTCTGAAGATCCCAATAACTGCTCCTTTAACAAGCTTTGTAGGGGCGTTAAAAAATATGGTTTCAAAGAGGAATATGGCGGGCAAAGCTTCGGCTATGTCTGCTCAACAGCCAGCACCGATGCAGGGATCACCCCGGCCACCGGTAGGAGCCCCTTCAATGGGAACTCCTCCAGTATCTCCGGCCCCTGCACCTTCTGGTGATAGAATGGCATCCTTAATGGGTGCAATGAAGGGAGGCAGATAATTGCTAAATCTTAATGGTTCCGAGCCCCGCCTCCACATGATAAGCCTGGATGCAGACAACTTATCAGGTGGAGATATCGGACAAGGCCCAGACCCGAGTGTGACCCCTGTGGAACCGGACAATCTTGGAAAATCTATTTCTATAGACCCAGAGCCCACAGACTATTACCACTCACTTACCATTCCTAACGAAAGTGGGGATGATGAAGTTTTGAATTTCAAAGACAGCAAAGAGCTTGATGATAAGTTCCTTGAAAACTATTTACGGCAGTCTGATTATACTAAAAAGACTCAATCTCTCGCCAGACAGCGAGAACAATTTGAGGCAAAAGAAGCTTCATTCTCAGAACGGGAAACCGCAATGACGAGGCTCCAAAATCAGTTAGCTGAACGTCAAGAACTTATTGAGGCTTTACCAGAAGACCAGTTCCAAAAACTTCTACAGGAAGTTACTGGCAAAGCAGCCGCACAAGCCCCGGAACTTCCCCCAGAGGTTAAAGCCCTCATAGAAAAAGGGAAGGAAGATGATCGGATAAAGGCTTCTGCCGACAGAAAATCAAAACAGGCCGAAAGATTTAATGCAACGGGACGCTACCTTAAAACTCAATTTGACGATTACGACCATGACCCTCTTATGGCTGATTATGACAAACTGATGAATACTTCCCCAGAAACGGTGGAGCAATCAGTCTTAGAATTGTTGTATTATGCAAGGAAGGGTAAAGGGGCATCGCCAGCTCCGGCAGATCCGCAAGGGCCGGCCAGAACAAGGAGTGGGGGAGGAGGCGTAAAACCTCAGAAACCAGTAATGTCCATAGAAGAAGGCAGACTTGCAGGGCTAGCTTCTATTCCAGCAAGACAGCCTTTAGTTTAAAAACTTTGGAGGCTTAAAATGGCTTTTACAATCTCAGAAGCGAATGCTGTATCCCAGAAATGGTATCAGAAAGACGCTCTTTTTCAAGAAGTATATGATGATGATCCGTTCCTTGCCACTCTGAAAGGCAAAAATAAGATTACAATTTCAGGTGGTACGGCTGTAGACTGGACCGTCAGAGTCGTTCAGCTCTTGCAGTCACATTTTGTAGGGGCAAGGGAGCAGATTCCTATTGTTGGTAAAGAAACCAGGACCGGCGCAGAGGTCGAATGGGGTTATGCCGTTGGCAGTACCGCTATTCACTGGGACGAACGTGTTAAAAATGACGGGCCGCAAGCGATTGTTAATCTTCTGGCAGACAAACACAAAGAGCTTAAAGAGGACTTTTCCGAAAACCTCTCTACCGTTCTTTGGGGTACTGACAGCACCCATATTTCTCCTATAGCAACCGTAGTTGACTCCGGATTAGCTTATGCCGGAATTACTGTATCTGATGCAGCTTCATGGGCTTCTACTGAAGATTCATCTACTACCATCCTGACACTCTTTGGAACCGGCTCTCTCACTTATATGAGAAACCAGTCAAAATTCGGGAAGCATTTACCTACTCACCACTACACCACGTATGACCTTCAGAGTAAGTATGAATCACTTCTCCAGCCACAGCAGAGATATGAGTTTGACCAGAAAGTAGCAAACATGGGATTCGATAACGTTCTTTTTTACAGAAAACCCGTTATTGGTAATTCTTTTGTTTCTGCCGGAGATTGGTTCGGGCTTGATATGGATGCTTTTGCTCTCGCAGTAAAGACTGGCGAAGATAAAGAAGTAACGGATTGGTTTGACCTAAAGGCTCAGGGATTTCCTAAAGCTATGGGTAAATTTATGACCAGCGTATGTAACCTTAAATGTGACAGACGAAGGACAAGCTTCAAGTTTACCGCGCTCGATTACACACTTTAAGGGGGTGTTATTGTGATTTTTAGTAAAAATGACGACCAATACGCCAGCTTCGAGTTAGTACACGATGCTGACGGGAAAGTTTGGATATACGCCCAAGCTGACGGGGCTCTGGTGGCAGATACTCCGTACCTGATTATTGGCAATGAATATGGGCCAATCACTATGGATATAGCTTCAGGGGCTCAGTATTGTTATGTTGGGGTTGCGGCAAAGGCTTGGGACGATGGGGATATTGCAAAACTCCAGGTTGGCGGGCTTTATGAAGATATGATTACATCTTCTATTGCTGTTGCGATTGGGAACTCTCTTACCCTTATAGGGGGAGTCGTTGCTGACGGTGCTGCAGATTATACTGGCATAGTGTCAGAATTTGCAGTATGTGCAACAACTACTGGATCTGCTCAAGCTACTCAGGACGCAATGTTGATTCCAGAAAGAATCCTCACTACAGCGTAAGGGAGGTAGACTATGATATTTTCTAAAGATGCGGATACATATGCTTCCTTTGAGAAGCAATATGATGCAGACGGAAAGGTGTGGATGTATGCACAAGCACATGGGACCCTAACCGCACTGACCCCATATTTAATTATTGCCAATGAGTTCGGGCCGCTTACGGCTGCGAATGCCGCTGGAGCGTTCTACTGTTATATTGGGGTTCCAGAAGAAGCGTGGGCTTCGGGCGAAATTGCTAAACTTCAGATAGGGGGCCCTGTTTCAGATGTAGTGACAGCTTCTATTACTGGAGTTGTCGGGTATGGTTTCACTATTGTTGGTGGAGCAGTGGCAATGACGGCGGGAGATCTTACTGGTATAGTAGCAGAATTTGCCGCATGTACCGCTGCATCTTCTTCTTCATCCACGCAGGACATGATGCTTATTCCAGAAAGAATCCTTACTAGGGCCTCATAGGAGTTTATAATGGCAGCGACTAAAACAAAAGCAGTCCAGCTTAATACAAACACAAAACTCAATTCCTTTCTTTCGAGAGGGGGAAGCTTAGAGCTTGGAACGATTGCTTTCGATTCTGCCTATCCCATAGGGGGAGAGTCTATGACTTTCCCCAGTTTCACTCCGGGATATGTAGCGATAGAACCTTACGGTGGTTATACCTTTGAGTATGATCACACCAATAAAAAAATAAAAGCTTTTACTTCAGGTAAGAGTTTAATCGTAGAGGAGGTTGTAACTTGTGCTTCCAATGTGGGAACGCTAGAACACAAACCTTTCTATATTCTTGCAGTAGATGTAACGGCAACTACTACTACCGGGCCTTACAACGTAATTCCGAAAGGGAAAACACCGCTTACTAAACAGTGTGCAGTAGACTTTACTACTGGCGGGCTAACCTTCCTCACGGGGGACGCAGTAACCTCAGTAAGAGTCACTTATATTCCTCTTCACCAGACAGGGCCTTTTTCGAGCGATAACCTTGTTATTGATGAACCAGCCGTAGCCGCAGCAGCAAAGGCCGACTTAACGTATCAGGCAGCAGCAGTTCAGTATATCTATGATACGAAAGATGGAGTAATTGGAGGCCTTGAGCCTGTAGGCGAAGCTCCGACCGCAACGCATAAGTTTGTTATAGATATTGATGATGGGAGTAATGACACCAATATTGATGCTCACGCAGATGATGAAGGGAACACCCTAGTGGTTACTTATATTAAATATGCAGCCTTCCCTCCAGAAATGCAGATAGGAGATGGGGACTTGACGCTTGCCTCTGCTGGAGGGTTTGAGACTTATAGTTTTTCAACAAACCTTTACAGTTCTATAGCTCTTCCGGGATTAGGAACCCAAGTCGTTGGAGAAGCTACCGCAACGAATGTGCAATTTACGTGGAGTGGCCCAAGCATCTCGTTTGCAGCCGGACTCCCCACGCTTGATTTTAAACTCAATGTGTGGTCAACAAATGAAGGCACAGCAGTCTCAACTTTAGCCCTTCCTATAATATTTCTGAACGAACTACAGGTAGAAGGCGCGAAATTGGAAGTTGGCTCGGGAGTAGACCTTTCGGGAGTAAGTACTAAATATTTTGCTGTAGGTTTCTAAATGACCTATGGGACTGTAATAACAAAAGCTCGCGAGTTGGCTAGAACGTCAACTGGCGGGTTTTCTGATGCCAGAGCATTAGTAATCACTTCAGAAGCTATTCTCGATTTCTGCCGGGATATCGGTGGTTTCAGGTTTGTAAGAAAGCTTGAAATCACTGGTACGTTTATCGCGGAGGAATTTGAAGGCTTTCACCTTGAAATAGTTGGCTCTACAAATAATGATGTTGATGCAGATATTGCGGCTACAAGTTCAGCAACCGGGTCAAGGTTGACCGGGACTGAAATGGCCGCACTGCTTCAGGTTCAAATCAGAGCCGAGATAGGGGCAGGGGCAGACCTTACTGTAACTTGGGCAAACTTTGCTTTCACAGTAAGCGGTATAGATTCTACTACTATTGAAATTTCAGCCCCAGATTCAGACGAAACCTATATCGATGCAACCAGCAAATACTTTGGAGGTTGTGACGATGGGGTTCTTTCTATTGAAAGTGATTTCCCGGAAGGCTGTACTGTAGGGGCTCCTTTAGAATCTAACTTCAGGGAAGAGTTAAGCGTAATGTGGGAACGAAACCAGCTTTGTGAAACAACAGAAGCCAGCTTCCAGAATCCCAGTGCAACCGGCAGCCCTGCTTATTACCACATTGACAACTGGGGATACATTTTGTTGCTCCCGTCACCAACCACTCAGAAAAATCTTTCGATATCATATCAAGGGCCTCCTACTCTTGTGGCTTCTCCAACGACTTCTACGGTTATTCCTGCCGCAATCCCAGAAGAATATCATCCCTACATTGCTTATCGGGTAGCGGAAACATTCCTTCTTGGGTCGTTTGAGGATAAACTTGCAGACCGCCGAAGGGCAGAATATGAAAGAGGAGTTAATCGGTATAATGTAAGGAAGGCTAATAGGAATACTGAAGCCAGGGCAGGGGTTCAAGCCTCTACCGTTCCTTATTATGTGGTAGGTAGCTAATGGCCGTAAAAGAGCTTAAAGATTTCAGTCGCGGCTATAGTACGGAGCTGTTACCGGACGATGTTCCGGACAACATGCTCCAAGATTGCCAAAACGTTTATTTTGACGGTAAACTAAAAAAACGCCGTGGGTACAAAACCTTTTATACAGATGCAACGGTCGGCGCAGAAATTGTCGGCCATTTTTTTTGTAGAATAAATAGCCTTGGAGTCACAATAAAAGCTGTTGAAATTTCAAATACTATAAAGTTTTATTCTAATTATTCAGGAAGTTTCGTAGAAATAGATGCTTCTTTTACTTGGACAGGGGTCGGGCCGATAAATTTCGCCGTATTAGATGAAGAAATAATATGTGCAGATTCTTCCGGCACGAACCACCCTGCGGTAATTTCTTATAGTGCAGCAATGGCTATAGAGACTTTAGACGAACACGATTCTCGAGATATCGAAGAGGCTTTCTGGTATGCCGGCCAGTACGATGATTCAGAAAGTGCCTATACAGACGATACTACTGATGCTCAAGATGCGGGCACTGCAGACTTCGTTTTAGGTGTTGCCACAGCTAATGATGGGTTTTATGTTTCAAGTGCGAAGATTTTCTCTAAGATAGTTCTGAAAACTGCTACACAAATGACGGGCAGTCCGGTTGCTGAATATGCGTATTATGACGGATCAGCCTGGCAGACCTTTACTCCAGGAACCGTTCCCACATGGACGGCCGCTGCGGCAGACAGGACTATAGAGTTTGAAATCCCTGATGGGTGGGATATTTGGGATGGTGTCGATTCTCTTGACAGCTCTGGGGACACTGTTCCTGGAGGAATGACAGGTTCTTATATTATCCGGGTACGATATACAACAGCCCCAGATGCAGAGGGAACTTGTGCTTATGTAGAATTGAGCCAGACAAAAGCCGCAAGTTGGGCCTTGAGTAACGAAAAAGCTACCGATGTGGTAATACATAATAGCCGAGTCTTTTTAATCCACGGTAATGCAATAAATTACAGCTATTATGGGCTTACTACCGGATATGAACGGTATTTTGCCGAGTACTTTGAAAAAGGCGGGCCTAAAATCCGAGCCGCAAAAAGCTCTGATAAAGGGCTATTTATAGTTAAAGACGAAGCTATCCATAAAATGAGTGGTACTTCTCCTGAAGACTTCTCAATAGAAATTGTTGCGAATGACGGAACTGCAGACGGGAATACCTGTGCAATAGTCCGGGGATTCTTATGCTTCAGTAGCGGGACTCAGTTGTATCTATTCTCTGGAAGTTCTCTAATTAAAATAGGTTCTCACGTACTTTCAGATATCCCGGCTACAGCTTATGCTATTGAGTCGGGAGGATTCTACTGGCTTATTGCCGCATCTTCAACTCTGATTTTTAATCCGGAAAGCATGAAAACGCTACCTTCCGGAGAATCATATGTAGCTGTTTATAAGTTTGACAATGCCGCCCTGACCAAAGGGCTTGTAAAATATACCGGCACGAATAAGTTCTCTGACACGAAACTTAAAGACCGGATAGTAGGATATGCAACCGGGACTGCAGACCTTATCTGCCTTGAATACGGGGCACAGTTTTTTGACGCAACTGATACCGCAATAGAATATATTGTAGAAACTAAAATGTATTCTTTCGGGATACAGACGGAAAATAAGATATATAAGAGGATAAAACTCCTCCTCTCGAAATCTGGGAATTGGACTTTTTCTGTACAAACCGACCGAGATACTGATATAATAAGTTCTACAGTGGCAAGCGCGACAGGCACAGGGCTTCATTCCGAAGAAATTTCGCTACCCTATACCGTAGATTCTGAAACATTAAGCTTCAAACTTGTGAACGATACATTACTTGATTGTTCAGTATACGCTTTATCAGTAGATGTAGACCTTCGGCCATATTAGGAGTGATTTATGAGTGATATTTTTAGTAACGATATGTTTACCCCCACTGACCCCCTTGGAACAGATGAAGCCCTTCTCGAAGACCCTTTATTAAGTAAGGGGACTCTAGCGATACAGCACACCCCGGCAGAAGAGGCAGCACACGAG
>Ga0222640_1000461_pt1 | contig 12443 bp, 19 predicted proteins | sample AntAcemetagen187_FD_181144 | JGI IMG/M metagenome (GOLD analysis project Ga0222640, IMG submission 181144) | Saline water microbial communities from Ace Lake, Antarctica - #187 | ecosystem: Environmental > Aquatic > Non-marine Saline and Alkaline > Saline | place: Antarctica: Ace Lake... | reverse complement strand
CGATCGCAGGAGTTCTTGCCAGCGTAGGATCGATTGTGGAGGAGGTGGAATCTAAATGGCGACCGAGACGCTTAGGCCGAATGCGGCGGGTGATGAGACATCTATAAATTATCAGAACGGCGCTGGCTCACACTGGGACAAAGTAGACGAGGCAGTTGCTGATGATTGGACTACCTGGATAGCCAATGATGATTCTAGCACTTATCAAAGAGACTTATACAACCTACCTGCATCATCGGGAAGCGGGACGATAAACAAAATCACAGTTTACGCGCGTTTGGCGTTTGACTCAGCCAGAACGGGCAAAATATCTATCAAGGCAGGATCTACTGTTGCTGACGGCGCTGAGAAATCAACCGGTGATACCGATTGGAATAATTACTCGGAGGAATGGGCATTAAATCCTGATGATAGCAAGGCGTGGGAATGGGCTGATATAGACGCCCTGCAAATAGGCGTAAGTCTCAATGGTGATTCCGATGATTACTCACAGTGCACTCAAGTCTACGTCGAGGTGGATTATACGGAATCAACAACCAGCATCAAGACAGTCATGGGCGTACCAATCGCTGACATCAAGACAGTCAACGGGGTAGCAATCGCAGATGTGAAATCATTCATCGGAGTATCGACGTAGGATAGGAGAAGACAATGGCTGACTACAGGAAAGTATTTGGTAGGATTGTTACTGATGCTGAAGGAGCGGTAGGCGGAGTTTCCGTAAATGTCTATCAGCCTGGCACAACGACAGCGATCACTCTAAAGGCAAACAAGGCTGGGACAGAGGCCAAGGCTAATCCGTTTGATACTGACGCTAACGGTATCTGGGCATTCTTCACAGACACAGATGCTCTTTCTGGAGTGGACTACGAAGTTGACATCGTGTTCTCTAAGAGTGGGCTAGACTTCTCGAATATGAACGTGATGTACGAGAACGTGACGGTTCCAGGCGGATTCTAGGCCGCTTCATAAGGAGGAGTGCGAATGTCATCTGCAGTAGCGACTCAAGGATTACCGCTCGGTGAAGGAGTTGGGATTGTCACACACCACTCGGGATGGACTCAGGCTACGTTTGGAGAAGTACCAGAGAAGACTCTCGTTCCTAGTGCCCCTGTGATCGATTCTATGGCCGCTCCAGACCAGACGGCTGGCATTCTGGTACTAAGTATCACCCTGCCGACTACAGACACTGGTGGCAACGCCCTAGCGCAGTCTGAGATCGTTAAGATTCGTATGCACCACAGCACGAGTTCCGGTGTCGATACTGGCGACTCGTATGTTGACTTCCCTCCCGGCGTAACTATCCAATGGGGTCCAGGAGATGTTGTTGCCCACTACGCTGCTATCCGCGTCCAAGATACTCACGATCATTGGTCTGTACTCTCGAATGAGAAATCAGCTACAGCGAATGCGGGAACAGAGCCTGAGTACGATGGTCTCTGGGCTCACCGGCTTGGGAAGGATTCTGTGTGGACAGAGGACTCTCCGACTACTGATGATGTTGCATGGTCGAACGTAACTCTCTACTGGAAGGATAACAAGTATGCGATAACGGACGGCAACACTAACAAGACGTACATTTGGTGGGACCACAGCAGCACTACAACATTCCAGACATCGGATACGAAGCCGACTTTAACGTTTGAAGACATCCTAGTGGCTACGACTGATGCAGGGATGCTGTACCTGACAATGTACTCCCCGATGGTGCTTGCTGACTTCATTCGTGCTGGAGTGCTTGAGTCTACGAACTGGACTACCACGGCTGGATCGTACTTTGATCTCGATGCAGGGACGATCAAGCTCGGGGGATCAGATGATCCTTCATTCGCAGTCGACGCAGCCGGCTTGATTACAGCAAAAGCAGGAACAGTTGGCGGATGGACACTCGCAGCGACGACCTTAACTGGCGGCGATCTAACGCTCGACTCTGGGAACACGAAGATCATAGCTGGCACGGGTGATGATATTGTCATCATAGACGCAGCTGACGCTGATTATCGTCTAGTAATTGGAGATGCTGTATATGCAGACGCTCCATTCTCTGTACAGAAGGATGGGAAGTTCTATCTCGGTGGAGTTGCTGGCAATTTGCAGTGGACTCCATCTCCAGCGGCTCTAATAGTTACGGCGATTTATGCCTCTGCCGCTACATCTGTGGAACGGATTACAATCGCTACTGCTGACCTAAAGGCAGTAGACGCCTCTAACAATACTCGTGCCAATTTCAGCAGCACTGATATCACGCTGTACGACGCTACTCCTACGCTGATTGCTTTTATCCCGACAACTTCAGGGGTTACTCACGCTACGAATCCATTCTTTGTACATGCCCAAGTAACTGTCGACAACAAGTTGGTCGTTGGATCATCGGCCATTGACAATCCATCGCAAGCTCTGCACGTCACAGGGACAGGTCTCTTCACAAGCACAGTAGTCGTCGGAGACCATGGCGAAAGCACGACCCCGAGCGTCGTCAACGTCCTCTTCTACACGGCTGGTAATATTCCAACTGCAAGTACGACTCCACGTGGTACGTTTGCTGTGCAGGTGCCCGCATGAGTACCGCAGTAGAGATAATCGGGACTTCTAGTGATGGATACATGTACGCTAGAACAGATGCCCATTTCAGCATCGCAAGAGATGCTGAAGATGCGTATTACAAGGCTGACGCAGTAGACACATTGCGTGTCGGCTTGTCGTATCCAAATCTCGCAAATGACAAGTACCGATTCTACAGATCGTATCTATACTTTGACACATCTAGCATCCCTGATGGCGCAACGATTCTTATCGCAACGCTCTCTCTCTATCTCACTGGGACAGTGACAATCATTCCATCTGGCTTTTCCGTCATTCTTATGAAGATGAAAGACAACGATGGAACGTACCCGCATGATCCTCTTGTTGACGGAGACTTTGATCGAGAATTCTATATTGGAGGCGGGGCTTCGTCGCCATCTGTATCCTCCGGGCAATCAGGATATAAGACGTTCACGTTCACTTCTGCTGGAAGGAGTGGATGGATCAATGATGAAGGGACGTCGAAGTTCGTTGTGATGTCGTCGCTGGATGTTGGATACACAATTCCGAACATCAACATGCTCGCTTACTTCTACTCGCAAGAGAAGGGCGGGAGTTATCGTCCGAAGATGAACATCACGTATTCTACTCCATGCACAGTGACAACTGGGGCAGCAACAAGCCTCTTGCCAGGAGGGGCCACAGGGAATGGTAACGTCACAGATGCCGGAAGCGATACCGTTACAGTCCGTGGTGTCATCTGGAACGACGATGGTACTGATCCTGTTGACCTGGCGAGCGCAGACAATTCGGCGGCAGCAGTTGCTGGAGGAACAGGTGCATTCACAGCAGCAATAACTGGATGCGATGCGGAGACCTCGTACTACTACAGGGCGTATGCTACGACTGTGGCCGGGACATCAGTTGGCAGTGCAGTCCAATTCACGACGACCGCAGACTCTACCATCTTCTCTGTAACTACTCAGGCAACTGAAGACGCGGCGACTACTACAGCGACAGCAAATGGAACGGTCGTTGAGGACGCTGCACACGACTTAACAGCGTATGGCTTCGTCTACAAGCTCGGAGGGGATCCTGGTATTCCAGCTGATCCGACAACTGCCGATAACTACACTGATAAAGGTGCGAAATCATCTCCAGCAGAAGGCGCGTACACCTCAGACCTTACAGGTCTTACCGCTGAGTCTACCTATTTCATTCGTGCCTACGCCACGACTTCTGAAGACGGCACAGTGTATGGCGACTTAGACATCTTCCGAACTGGCACGACTGCGCAGACTGACATTGATGACGAAACCGGAGACGGAACGCTGTACAAATCTACTTTGAAACTTGGTTCGCCATGTACGGCAGGCACAGTTGACGCAACTTCAGCAGATTCAGTAGCTACAGGAGCAGAACTTATTGAATTATCTTCTTGGGATCACGCGCTTGGTGCTTATTGTGAAAGCTATACGACTCGCGCCTATCTGTATTTCGATACATCTGCGTTGTCTGGAGCTACGGTAACGAGCGTCGATCTGAAGCTCTATATGGTCTATGCGTATTATAGCCCAAATTCTGGAGTTTTCGCATGGAATGGGCTTCAAGTCTTACAGGACTCTGATGGCGATTATCCATCTGAATCTGGAGGCTCTCCTGCGCTTGCTGTAGGCGACTTCGACAAAACCGAGTACACCCAGATTGCAACGATTGCTGCATCTGCAATGGGAACCGGGACGGTAGCAATAATAAATGCGTGGAAAACAGTCTCATTGCCAATCAGCGCGGTAAACACGGAAGGACTAACGAAACTCTGCATCATGGTATACGACGTAGCTGAGATGGTCGCTTACTCTTCTCAAATCGTGAGCTTCCATTCTGCTGACGGCACGAACGTACCATACCTAGACATTGACTACTCTGCTCCTCAAACCCCGTCATTCCCAAAAGTGAACAAGGGAGATGCGTGGGTTGATCCAGTAGAGATTCTTGTGAACATCGGTGACGAATGGATACCGTATGACGATCTAGATGTGAACATTGGAGACGCTTGGGTCGAGCCGGTTTAATCGGGCGGATAAGGGAGACGGGAGTTGGCGAAATGGATGGTATACCACAGGCGGTAATAGACGGAGCAGGCAGCATGAGCACAACCACATTGTTGTGGATCATTGCTGGCTTAATGACGGTGATAACAACGCTGGGGGGAGTAATCACCTCGCTGGTCAACAAGCGAGCAGCAACTGCATTGCAACGTACAAACCCCTTGAACGGTACGCTTGTTAGGCTTGATTCTACCTTGAGAGAGGTCAACACTACGCTCACAAAGGTAGATGTCAGGGCAGAAGATTCGAACCGTGTTCTTGCAAGACATTCAGAGCAACTGGTTGCAATGGGCGTAGCAACGGCGCAGCTTGCAGCGAATGAAGCGCAGCAGACCATCGCAATCTCACAGATTATGCCACAGATAGACACAACGCTAACTGGCTGCGCTAGTAGGCAGGAACAGACTTGCAAAGATCGAACTGGTATGATTCTGAACGCACTTGAAACGTAACGAGATATCTGGTATGCTGCATCACCTGTGAGGGCTGCATAGAAACTCATAGACACGAGATACACGAGGAGGTGAATCTCTTAATGGAAAGAAACGCGCTAATGAAGTTCCTCGCAACGCTTTACGCGCAGGCGGGGGTGCTTTTAGCGATTCTGATTCATTGGATCTTGGATATGGTCATTGTCTTCCTGCCGACTGTGGTAGTGGACGCATTATCCAAGATGGTTTTCAAATGGACAGCCAATGAATATCGATTTGCCGAGTTCAAGGCGTTCTGGGACAAGAAGAAAACACCCTAGTAACAACAATCAGCAGAAGAGGAGATTAAACAAGATGAAACGAGCATTAGTTCTAACAGTAGCACTATTGATGGTTTTCAGCGCAGTGGCAGTTGCCAGCGTGTCTGACACAGGTGCATATCTTGGCATCGCGCAGACATTCGCTGGCATGACAGACTCGTATGTTGGCTATACGTTTGGTAATGTACTTCAAACTTCAGCATTCACAATTCAGTTTAACGTGGATGATCTGTTCGGTATAAACCCACCTGCGGGAACGCCATTCTTGCTTCAGTCGACGTATGGCTTTGGGCTGTTATACGAATATGATGTAGACGCTCTCGAACTGGAGATCTACGCGGATACAGTTCTTACACCAGCCATGACGACTTTTGCTAATTGGGATGCTGGTGCTCGGGCTGAGTTCCTTGTCCTTCCCAATCCGTGCAAAGAAGCTGGCCCGTGCTACAACCCGGAGCTTAAAATCTTTATTGAGATCGGGATTGTGCAGAACTTCTTTGCACGTCCACCGGCAACACGAATGCCTGTTGTTTGGGGCGAGGTAGGATTTGAGGTACACCTGTAGCCTGTAACGAAACCAACACGGTCTGAAAAAGCAACGTAGTGGGTAGGCGTATCAGGTGCGGGCCTACCGCCTGCCCGCTGCTCCTCTAAGGAGGGATGAACATGAAACTGAAACGAGCAGTAACTATGATAGTGATCTTTGCGGTGACGCTCCTTACGGGGTGTACGCTGTTTACAGGGACCGATGGGATACTAACCTTAGATGTCCCAGAATCCGGCTATCCTCCATTTGAAGCAACGCTCACTGCGGGTGGCGTACTCAATGGCACGTACACGTTCGAGGTTGAGGGGAGAACGTACACACAGCCTCAGAACGTACTGACAGTCACGATCTACTCTCTGCCATGCGATGTGAAGGTAACGTGGATTGGTAGCGACATTCCACAGGAAGTCACCAAGACGATAGGCCTTGAGAATGGCGGACCTTCCATCGGGCGCCCTGTACTCAATGCGATTACAAACCTATGGACAATTCATCCACGGTCTCGATACATTGTGACATTCCCTGATGCTCACGATCCACAAGGCGGGGATGTAACGCTGATCAATGCGACTGTCTTCCACACAGGGCAGCAATCTGAGAACACGGTGTTCTGCCCTCCATACACAGGGATGCACCCTCCGAAGCCAGATGTCTACCATGTTAAGGACGGGAATGGAACGCTTGAAAATGCCTTCATGTTCTTCTCGATTTGGGACGGAGACATTGATGTCAATATCAACGATTTCGATGAGTGGAAAGACACCACTGACTATGTTTACGGAGATACAGTCCAATATGGCGGAAAGGGATATAAATGTATCTTGGCGCATGAGGCAAGCGCACTCCCAACTAGAGCAAAGTATTGGGCATTGATCGGGACAGTTATTTCCGGCACAGGGCTCCCATACTCTCCGCCAGATCAAGGAGTACGTGGCTATCCTGGCGCTGGGACATGTGGCCTTCAATGGACTAAGGAGTTTATTTCTGCTGGAATGACGATCATTACGGCGACATTCGAGGATGAGATGGGAGCAACGACTACTGAATCATGGTCGATCCCGACTATGGTGTATCCGGGGTGCTCATGAAACTCTACACGAAGAAGACTGTTGTATTGATCGCGTTGTTCGCCATCCTCTTATCAGGGACGGCACTAATCATCGGATGCAATGACGAGAAGCCGCCTGCGCCTCCGCCGGTCGTTGTCAATCAAACTCCCATTGCTTATCCGCCGTTTGTGGTGGCTACCTCGCAGACTACGCGCTCGCCAGTGACATTGGACGTTCGGTATAGGACGCAGGGTTGTGACGCAAGCGGACATCCGACAAGCGTAACCGGGGCGATTGACCGCGACGGCGACTTGTTGGAATACCGATTCACTTGCGAGTGGTCGGTGTTCGAGAAGGACACAGACAGAAAGGTGAACGGCCAGTGGGTTACGTTCGACACTGAGACGAATCCTAATGGCATTTCAGAGCAAGTGTCTGTGGTCGAGTTGTGGGTTGGATGGACGCAAGACTACCCTCTGATGCCGATAAGTCCTGCGGCGTGCAGCCCTGTTACTGGGGCTGTGACATTCACTTACGAGGTTCGTGATGTACATGGAGCGGTTGCCAGCCATACGGTATTGCTTGGCTCGCCGTGACAGTCACATAAGGTGCTAATGATCCAAGGCGGCTGTTCTACCGCTATGACGGCCCATCCGGGGGACGGTACATGACCAATACCGGGCGCACGTCACTCTCTTCAGACGTGAGGAGTGCAAAGCGTGGCGTGAAAGACAGAGAGCTGGGCACCCAGCCGCCAAGGATCAACAGGAGGATGAAAATGTTCAGCAACATGAAAGCAGCGATCGTCAAACGCTACAAAGAAATGAAACTGCAACTCACCATTCGATTCAAAGACGGACGTGATGAACTGGCCCTCTATCGGCTTGAGCGAGATCACGGCATGTCAATCCTGTGGGTGCCATCTAAGAAGCAGTGGGTTAGAGCGCGAGCTCTGTACTGGGGGCAGAAGAATGTCCTTGTGCAGTTCGTGGATGGAGAAGAGAAGACAGGGTATCGATCCCCGTTGAGCATTCGTCGCAGAGATCCTGTGTGCAGACAGGGAGACAAACCATCTGAGGATGCCAAGTATTCTGGTAATCGAGGGCATGGTAATCCGGCATGGCTACATGACATGGCTGTCTCTGGATACCGAACATCATTGACAGTCATGCGGCTTGTCTCTGCAATGAGTCAGTATGAAGGAGGCACCCATGGCTAGATTCATGACGCGAGAAGTCGAGGGGCTCTTCAAGAAGCTGGCTGATGCAGCGGGGGACAACATTGCTGTCAACATGCGTGTCGAGCGGTGGAAACATATAGACTCTCTTCCTGCAGAAGCACAAGTCGCCGTTTCAATCTTGAATAAGAGAAGCCGCTGTGAGCAGTTCGACCAGGAAGACTACTCATCTCTTGAAGTGATGGTAGTAGAGGTGCTTGCCAAGATCAGAGAATGGAGGGCTAATGAAGAATCTTAGATTCGTCCCAGCGGAGATGGCTGGCATCATCAGACGCATTGAAGATAATCCGTTCGTTGGTGACAAGGCCCCAAAGTGGGAAACTAAGGTTGATTCTGTACTATCTGTCGGCATTTACCCGTCGAGGACACAGGCGAAGAAAGAGTATCGGTGTACAGTCCTGTATGACAACACCGAAGGGCCGCAAGGCCAGTGTTCATGCAGAGGATGGTCACAGTCGAAGAGGGCTGAAGGCCCGTCGAAGCCATGTATCCACATCGTAGACAATCTGATCAGACAGCCGTGGTTCAAGATTGAGGAGCAACTCGATCTTGGCGAACTGGACATTGCGAAGGGGAAGGTTGCTCGGAAGGCGAAGAAGGAAGCTAAGGAGATTGCAATCGTCGAGCCAGAGGTCAAGGTCAAGCGCAAGAAAGGTAGCGATGCTGTTGCCGTGATTGCCGAAGACGAGATGCACTTTGGAGCAAGCAGCACGCCACTCCTCGTTGCATGTCCAGCAAGCTACGTCAGCCCTTCTGAGGCGACAACGATTGTCAGATCGTTCGGGCAGCCGGCGAGCCTTGGGACGGTCATTCACACTGCTGCAGAGTTGATCGTTGGAGATCGATTGACAGAGCCTCCTGATATGAGCAAGCAACTTGAAGACGCAGGAGTAATCGATCCTGCTCTGCTTGCCGACGTGCCTGGACTTCTATGGGCTGTCATCAACGAGTGGAACGGTGGCAACTACGACGACCGTGAACCACTGAAGTCGTACTTCAGCACTGTTGACCTTGAACAGCGTTTCTCGATTGAGATGCACCCGAAGAACCCGAGGACGGACGAGCGGAAGAAGATCACCGTAACTGCGATCCTCGACTTCAATGGGCAAACGAATATCGAAGGTCATTGGCTGATCGGTGATTGGAAGTCGAATCGCAAAGAAGACGAGCCGTACTACGCCGAACAGATGCGGATGAACGCCGCTGCACTTATGATGAATGACAAGTCCGTGAACAAGGTGACTGTCATCCTCGTGTGGCTGAGACATGGATCCAGGACAGTGCGAACGTATACGCGAGAACAGATAAGAGACTGGATGAAGGTACTCGTTAAGCGAACGCTGTTCTGGGATGGTCGAACCTACGTCACTGGCGATCACTGCCTGTACTGTCCTCGGACGTTCACATGCGAAGGTCGAAAGACGCAACTGAGAAACTACGTTGACATCATGGGCAACATCGATACTGACATGCTGCTACATGACGACACAGGGACGTTGCTTGCACCTGACGAGCTACAACGGCGCCTGACGGTCTGCAAGGCGTTCAGGAAGATCGACAAGGGATACGTGGATGCTCTCAAGGTATTGCTGTCAGAGGGTGGAGCAAGGCCGTTGGCTGATCAACCTGGATTCGAACTCGCACTCAAAGAGAAGAGAGGGGCGTTGAAGATTGATGCTGCTGCTGGATGGCCGACGTTCATGGAGTACGTCACGGCAGAGCAAATATCTCCTGCGCTGTCGATCAGCAAGACGAAACTTGAAGCTGCTGTGAAGGGAGCGACGAAGGATTGTGAAGCGTGTGGTGGGACAGGGAACGGGAACAGTTTGGCAGATCCTAACTCTGATGTAGCGTGCGAAGCCTGCAACGGAACCGGAGAGGTTGAAGTCTACGGTCGAGGGAAGAAGGGTGCGGCTGTCAAGGAATTGATGGGCAAGCTAGAGGATCGTGAAGTAGCGAAGCGTGGGAAATCATCTCACGAAGTTGTGGTACAGAAGATCAAGGAGTTGAAGTCATGAAAGTTACTGAGCTAGTAGGACAGCGATGCTTGCTGCTGGTATCCGGGTTGAGATATTCGAGACAGAATGATGTTCAAGAATATCGTGTTCTTGAAGCATCTCCATCTGGTAATTGGATTAGACTGATGAATGCCTTTGGGAATAAGTTCTGGAAGCCGGTTGGAGAGGTATCTGTCGCGGAAGTGTTGCAGGAACTTATTCCGTGTAAGCGTGAGGAGGAAGCAAAATGAACTACGAAATTGAGAAAGGCATCGAAATCCCAGCAACAACGAAGAAGTATCCGTGGAACGACATGGAGGTCGGAGATTCATTCTTCATCCCTGACGGAGAGAAGCAAGGTGCTTCTGCGTCACATCGGACTCGGTACGGCGAGGCGCACGTAACACGGAAGGTTGAAGGCGGCATTCGAATCTGGCGGACGAAGTAGGAGGCTGAGTATGACTGAGAAGCAGACCGGAACTGATGTTGTTGAAGCTCCAAAGGCATCGTTGCTGATGAAGTTCGGGGCAAAGTATTCCGTTGACCCGATTAAGATCTACGAGACGCTGTGCAAGACGGTGTTCAAGGAGGCAAAAACAGAAGAGCAGGTTATGGCTCTCCTCGTTGTGGCCGACCAGTACAATCTCAATCCGTTTACGAAAGAGATATTCGCATTCCCTGACAAACACGGTGGAGTTGTGCCAGTTGTCGGAATCGATGGCTGGAACCGGATCGCTCAAGAGCATCCTCAATTTGATGGCGTTGAACTACGATATTCTGACACCATGGTCAAGCCATCTGAGAAAGCGAAGGAATGTCCAGAGTGGGTTGAAGCTGTCGTCTACCGCAAGGACCGTGAGCATCCTGTAACGATACGTGAATTCATCGATGAATGTTTCCGTCCGACTGGTCCGTGGGAGAGCCACACGAAGCGTATGCTGCGTCACAAGGCACTGATCCAGGGATATCGAACAGCCTTCGGATTTCACGGTATATATGACCAAGATGAGGCGGAACGGTTCATCGACGTTGATTCAACGATCGTTGGTCCACCAGAAGAAGGACGTCAAACGAAGCACGGCGCTGAATCGATTGAGAAGTCGTTGTCGGGGAAAGTGGAGCAAGAGGGCGCATCTACCGGCAAAAAGGAAGCAAAGACCATTGAGCTTGATCCTGGGCCTGATGTGAAGCCAGAGGACGACGACGGGATTGACCTCTAATGCACCACTCCTCGATTGACAACGAGGAGACAGTTACCGCAAGGCTCTATGCGATTATGTCAGCGCCAGGAGCTCTCGGGGAGTGGCACGATCCGTTGTCACTCCTCGCGGCTCTGGACAGAAAGTACGGAATCAAGGTGACTGCGATCTCCACGTACATGTCGTCTATCCGCGGACAGTTGCGAGATGTGTTCCCAGACTGGTGCCAGGAACTCCAGGGGCCTAGAGACTGTCAACCAACCGCTGATGAGCGAAAGGTGCTAGGCAAAGGGAACTTCTACCGCGTTAGGAAGACGGCCACAGTTGCAGCGAAAGGGCAACAATCTTTGCTGGGCGGCATTCCATGGAGGGATACATAATGGCAGAACGAATGTATTATATCCAAGACGCAAGGCAGGTTGTTGGAAATTGCGCTCTTTGGTGGTGTGTGGACGGGCATGGATACACATGTGACATCGAGGAAGCGGGTAAGTGGCCAGAGTCGGAGGCACTGAAGCTCGGTGAGTGGCGAGAAACCGACATTCCATTCCCAGTCGATCAAGTACGCGAACACGTCGTCAACCACGTTAGGGTAGAGCACCTTCACCGCATGAGAAAGGATCCCAATGAAGCTACATCCTGAATTTGAACGTATCCGCCAAGAAACACAGTCTGCTGCAGAAATAACTGACAGGAAGATACGGGAATCATTGGCGGCTGAGAGAGCGTTGATTGTGAAGAGCAAGGAGGCGTGATGTCGATAGTCGGATGTTACTCGCTGGACCTTTACTGCGATTGCCCGGAGTGCAAGGCGGCAAGGAGCAGAGGAGACTATGGTGCTAGTGTGCCAGAAACCTTCAATGGATATAACCGCGCTGATTCGTATCGAGATGCGAGGAAAGCTGGGTGGACGATCAACTCAAACCTTCCGGCATGTTGGAAGGACGGTCATAGGAAGGAGGCGTGATGAATACTGCGCAGAATATAGCGGGCATCCGAAGATACGTTGAGCAGAATACAGGGATGTCGCCA
>Ga0222640_1000454_pt1 | contig 12551 bp, 18 predicted proteins | sample AntAcemetagen187_FD_181144 | JGI IMG/M metagenome (GOLD analysis project Ga0222640, IMG submission 181144) | Saline water microbial communities from Ace Lake, Antarctica - #187 | ecosystem: Environmental > Aquatic > Non-marine Saline and Alkaline > Saline | place: Antarctica: Ace Lake... | reverse complement strand
TCGCATAGATTGCTGGCCAGAGTATACATTCCTTCGTGTTTAATCGTATAACACGCGCCCTTCCGTTGCATCACAGGATAAACCCCGTCAGGTACAGTATGATGTCCCATAATAAGAACCTTACCGCCGACCTTTCCAGCCTCAATCTCGGCCCTCAGCTCGTCAAGTCCATCCTCTAAATCCGATAATTTCTGTTCTATATCCATAGTTCCTCCTTATATGCTTGTTTTTATTGATCAGAAAGGTACGTCGTCGAATCCACCCGAATCATCCTGTGGCGTTTCCTTTGGCCCGGCTTCCGGCTTATCCATCGCGCTCAACAACTGCATCCGGTCTGCAATTATCTCGGTCGTGTACTTCTTGTTTCCTTCCCGATCATCCCATGCCCTGGTTTGTATCCTGCCTTCCACGTATACTTGTTTACCCTTGGATAACAGTTTGTCGCAGATCTCGGCCAGTTTACCCCATGCAACAATCCTGTGCCACTCGGTACGCTCCTGTTTCTCCCCGGCCTGATCCTTCCAGTTCTCATTTGTGGCCATGCTGAAATTTGTTACAGCCTTACCGCTTCCCGTGAATCTGGTTTCGGGATCTTTTCCCAGTGATCCAATTAAGATAACTTTGTTAATTGATGCCATTGGTTTTCTCCTTTTGTGTGATAATCGCCGCAAACCTTCCATGGCTCCACGACAGTGGTATTTTACAAAACCTTATGGTTTCATTGAGTTCCTTGAAGGCCTGTTCAAGATCGTCAGGTAGATCCATATCCTCAGGCAAATCGTCTGCATAGTGATCATAGGGATCGATCTCGGCAGCGTACACAGGAACACCGATCACAAGTTTTAGATCATCACAGGTTTCTCGGTTATCGTAACAATGGTCAATGAGATCCTGCTCATCAAAAAACCACTCGTCCCTGGATGTAGAATAAAGCGCATCTGTGCCGTTCCATACAGACTTTGGCATATCAATATAGGCGTCTTTCTCTTTTTGGTCCCGGCATTTGCTGCATATCGTCCGGCCCTTATCCGTGATCTCTCCACAGACCTTACATTGAGAATGAGTAGACCCAGAATACCTCGCAAAATTTTCATCTGCACCGCAATATCTCCCATCATGACTCACCCATCCAGTTATATCAGTTCGGTATGTTGCGGATTTTTCATCTGTGACCAAAATCACCTCTTGTTTATCGCTCATGGTTCCTCCTTTTGCGGCAATATTATACCACCAATTCTATGCTCTCTACTTCGCTTTCCGTATCGTCTCTTACTGTAGTCTTACTCACTCTCTCGCCATCCCAAAATGCTTCCCTGGCTTCATCTTCGTTTTCGGCTTCTACGATATATTCCGACTTACCTCGGGAATATCCACTCCACTCTGTTGTTACCCTATACTTGCCCATTTTATTCCTCCTTTTGCTCAGTTGTTCGGGATTCCTTAACAACTGGATTAAAGATGCGCCCCACAAACAAGACACTCAATATGGTCCGGCTGCATAACACACTCACCCGGAATATAGCTGTATTGATCCACTCTCACCGGATGATGGCAATGAGGTTTAAATGCAGCCAGCCGTTTATTGTGCTGGTCCGATTTATATTTACACCTTGAGCATGAGTACCAATGCTCAGAATACACCGAATCGTCCTCTATCTCAAAAACCTTTTCCCGGTATGCAATAGATCTTACTGGGATCATTTTTTGACAATATGAGCATATATGCTCCTTCCTGGTCTTAACCCGCCTTGTTGAATATATAACCTTACACATATCCCCTCCTATCCACCATTCTCAAACCGTGTGATATGCCTTTCCTTCTCCTAGGATCTCTTTTGTTGCCTCCCTATCCACTTCGTCACACATTTCTTCTAATGTTTCAGATCTATCTTCCATATCGTTCTCCTTTAAAATAATGTCCCTTTATCCTTCTTTTCCAGTTGTCCGCCGAGCTGGAAAAACCATGATTTCCTTTTCATCCATGGAGCTGGATAGCTCATGTCTGATATTTGCTTTAGCTCTCTGCACAAATCTATGTTTTGAAATTTAAATCTCCATGTCTTGAAATCATTTTCCCTGAGTTGAACCTCTACGCCATCCTCGGTCATAAATTTAAACGGTATGTAATCAGGTTCAGGTGATCCATCTTCTCTTTCATATCCCGATATAGACTGAGCTCGGTTGATCTTTGATGAGTGTGTCCAATCGGTGAGTGGTGTCATATGTGATCCATTCTCAATCTTAAAGTGGATCTCCTTACCAATCATGTTTTCATGGAGTGAATGTTTGGCCTTGGTTATCTTGAGCGCACATATTATACTATGCTCCAGTGAGCAGAGGAAATCTATGGTCATGTAGAGTCTGGCCTTTTCGGACGTTGCTTCACCGCCTCTGCCATACTCGGCTGCACTCTTTTTCTGGATCGCCACGAGTGCGACACCGGCAACCAGTGCATCGTAAATGTCCCGGATACTGGATGCAATCTTGAAATATTCACCGTCAATCTCTTCCAGGTAGTCAATGCAGGTCAGTCCATTGGGGTTAAAATTCTGTATCGTTCCATCAAAATCATATGATTTTTCTGCTGCCTTAATTTCCTTGTTCCATTCAGCCATAGAACAATTTGTGCCAAAAACTCTGTGTTTGTATTCCGATCCACCCATTTCAGACATGAGATAGATCTTTTGATAATCCTGTTTTATATTTAATGCCAGAGTGTTTAAAATGAATGCTGTCTTTCCAGCATTTGTCGTTCCAGCAAGAACAATTATTGACTTGGGTGGTATTGATATTTTTTCATGTAGATTGAAGGGAAGTTTTATTTCAAAGGATGTGTCTTCAACCGTGTTGAGGTCGATCCAATCAATCTTGTTATCTATTACATGCCATTTACCTTTAGCCTTCTTGTCTCTTTTTATTAGATCTTCTTGTTTATATATATAGAGGCTCTTTGATCTGTTGTTTTTTTCTGCCCGTGTAGTTAATCCAAACTCCCTATCCACCTGGTCGGTTGTGAAGTAACCTGTTGAATTTTCTATCCATTGTCCAATTAGATAATGAAGATTAAATGGATTATTGGCATTGGATTCCTGCTTACTCCTGCTTACTCCCTGCTTACTCCTGCTTACTTCGGCTTCTTTTGCTTCCTTTGCTTCCGGCTGCTTACTTTGCTTACTTTGCTTACTGACATTAAAGTCAAAATGATATTTGTCGCCCTTTGGAGTTGCCCTTGGAATCTTTATCCCCGATTCAATACCGCTTGATATTGTTGTCTGTGCCTCCCTCATAGTGAGCCCTGTGCCCATAGCGACTCCCATGAGGGATGATTCAACCACACTTCTATCCAGGCCATTGCCTGCAATTAGTTGGCCAAGGGCATGAGCCGCCCCGTTTAGTGTGTCATTCCTCTCTCCTTCTGTGGCCGTTGCCAGTCTTGTTATCTCCCCCGCAAGTGCTTTTTGATTATACGCTGATACATTATCTGTATGGGTTGGGTTGGCCGTTTTTGAGTTTGCATTGACGGCGATATCGGTAATCCAATCAGGTGCTTTCGTAGGTGGTGTTTTTGTGATCCACTGATATTTATTCTTACTTGGATGGGATGAGGGTGGAAGTATGACATATCCACCATTACCTCTAATGTCTATGTTTTTTGATACCTTACTTGATGAATTGCGGATTTCGTGCCCATTCCAGGTAAAGAAGTATTGGAGTCCTCCGCCGCCAGTTTTCTGTGTCAGTGTCTCCGGTAATACACCATACTTTCTTTCTATATTTTGGAGGTTTTCTGGTCCATTTGGTTGATCTATATCAAGCACCCATAGGCCGGACCCTGGACCGGTTGCCATTCCGATCGACGCATAGGGATGTTCGGTCCACCACTTAGTTATTTGTTCAGTATCCGTGGTTGCATCTAAGACACCATTGCCGCCCATCTCTTTGGACATCAACGGCTGTTTACTTACCGAGCAGGGAAATACGGGCCACCCCTTCTCTGCGTATTTTATAGCGGCTTCAAGGTTCGTCATTATCCCTCCACGATAACAGTTTATCCAATAACAGGCTCAAGTCTCTATTGTAGGGGAGTCGTGTTATGATTTCATCTGCTATGGTGTATATGAATCCAAGAAAAAAGAAAGAGACGGACCGAAGCGTTTTTGAATGAAATCGGCCAAGATATGCAGACAAGGGATCTCCGGCCCGACTCTCTCTTTCTTCTTGGATCACCTTACATAACTTGGCCATACTCCAACAATACCCCTATCCCCACCATTGTCAAGCGAATAATTATATCCCCAACTCCTCGCAGATTGCCAGGATCGCCGCCTCTTCCCATTCCCGTATCGCTTTATTTAACATGATTCACCTCACCCTATGTCCTTCTCGGCGGCGTCCACAACGGCCTTCATGAAGTTGACATATTTATGTAAATCAACATTGCAATCTAAAACCTCAGTACCTCGTCCTAGCTTTTCAATAGGGCAATTGTTACAGGTGAAAGCATCATCAAATCCTTCACAATATATTTCCGTGTCCTCTGGATTGAGTTTGTATTTCAATAAATTGAGTTTGCTGTACTCAACAAATCGACCATTCTTCGCAGCCTCCAAAATAGCATTAGGCTCATCCACCAGCCCCTTTTCCATCACCTCAAGCGCCTTGATTACCTTCCTAATCTCCTGTGCTAAATCCATAATTCCTCCTTTTATTCAAGCACCCGGTTTTTTTTGGCGTACCCAGAACCGGGAAACTGGGGCATGATTACATGCGACGCCATCTAACCATGTCAACCTTTATTTTTAATGGCCGCCTGTCACCCGGACCCTGCGGTCCAGTCGGCAGGGCACTTTTTGGGAGGTCGCGCATACCCAAGGACTGTCTCTATTTTGGGAGCGCATCGCTTAATCAGGACTTGGGCAAGCTTCACCAGGTCCGGATATGCTGGTGGCGTTGAATAAGCCTCTGTGTATATCTCGTAATATATCATTGTGCCAGGATATCTCATGCGGTCATTACCATCCGCCGGAATCCAAATAACACCCATGATCGTCTACCGAGTACCCCTGAAAACCATTCTCAATGTACTGCTGCTCACAAATAGAATATTCAGTTGTTGCTTGTGCATGCCATGATTTCTCGAACGCTAATAGGCTATTATCCATTCCCACAAAAACAAGACCTGCTTTTTTGCACGCATTGAACGCCCTGGATAGGGACTCCAGTGCTTTCCTCTGCTTATCAGTAAGCTCACCATGATCCTCTTCGCGTTCTTTGAGATTTTCCTCCATTTATTCCTCCTTATCCCTCATCCTATTTCATCTCGTCCCTCCATCGAATCTTGCGGCATACATGGCCGGTAATTCTCATACTCCCTCCCCGATAATCTCAGCGACCCTCTTAATGGCCTCATCCTTGGTCTTGCATGTCTGCATGTAGATGGTCCTGCCGACTGTGGTTGTCGCTACCAGCTCATAATCACCGCTATCCCTTGGTACAATGTCGATGGTTATGAGGTGATTTACGTTCAGGTATATTTGATTGCCGAGATTTACCCATGCCATGATTAATCCTCCTTACGTTATTAAGCTTTTGGGGTCAATATCCAACACCCGAGCAATCCTCGTTAGTGTTGGAAGCGTGGCCATTTCATTGTCAAAGATATAATAGATACCGGCCCTGGTTAATCCAATTTTCTGAGCCAATAAAACCACCGTGCATCCCTGACTCTTCATTTCCGCTCTTAGTTTAATCACATTCACTTTCATGAGTCACTTATATATTAATATAACATGGAAGTCAAGTTTTACTTGACATTGCCCCCAAAATAGATAATAGTATGTTTATCACCGAAGAGGTGACATAAGGAGGGAGTATGATGAGATTAAAAATGACCTGCCAAAATTGCCGGAAATGGAGAACTCCGCAATGTGATGAACGTAAGCAGACGGGGGAGAATTCGGGGCCGGGTGACTGGTGCGCCGGGTGGAAAAAGAAGGACGTTGAACAAACAAGGAGGAGGTAGATGAAAGTAATAAATCTTAAATCGGAAAATGTGAAAAGAATAAGGGCCATTGATATTACACCGAACGGTAACACAGTGAAGATATCCGGAAAGAACAAGCAGGGTAAAACGAGCATCCTGGATTCAATATGGTTTGCCCTGGCCGGGAAATCAGCATTGAAGAACACGCCGAGGCCGATCAGGGATGGTGAGACAAAGGCCAAGATTACACTTGATCTCGGGAAGTACAAGGTGACTCGTTCATTCACCGAGAACAATACTTACGTCAGTATTGAAAATGGTGATGGCGCAACATTCAAGAGTCCGCAAGCCATATTGGATAGCATTATCGGCGATCTTTCCTTTGATCCGCTGGCATACCTTGATATGGATTCCAAAAAACAGCTTGAGGTATTACTCGGATTCGTTGAGTTACCATTTGACCCACGGGACATTGACGATCAAATCAAGGATCTCTATGACAAGCGGGCCGAAGTCGGCAGGATCGGCAAACAGCTTTCCGGACAGATTGATGGAATGGATAAGCCGAAAGAGGATACACCCGATGAAAGGGTTGACGTATCTGCCGTATTTGAGGATATGCGGCTGGCGCAGGAAAAAATAAAAGCCAATGATGTGAGACGCAACGAATACTTTGATACATTGGAAAAGTATGACTTGTGCTGTGACAGAGTTGAGGATATCCAGGGGGAGATTGACGAACTCAAGAAACAAATCGTCACACTCAGCGCAAACAAGGTTGTTCAAGAAAAGACATACTCGACCCTAAAGTCCTCCTGTGCAGTCTTGCTCAAGGAGTATGATGCCCTTGAGGATCCCGATCTTGATGTTTTCAGCGAACTGGCAAGGACCGCCGAGGAAATCAATGAGGCAGTCATGAACAAGGAAGTATATAAGCGGGCCGAGGCCGATCTTGATGATACCAGAAAAGAGTATGCAGCCGGAACCAAGAAGATGGAGGCTCTTCAAAATAAGAAAACGGATGCCCTTACAGAGGCCACTTTTCCGGTCGATGGACTCGGGTTCGATGAGAACGGGGTAACCTTTGACGGCAAGCCATTCACGCAAGCATCAGGCGCAGAACAACTCAGGGTATCCCTGGCAATGGCAATGGCCTTAAATCCGCAACTGAAGGTGATCCATATCAAGAACGGCTCTCTGCTTGATAGCGAAAATATGCAGATCATCGAGGACATGGCGAAAGATAAGGATTATCAGGTATGGATTGAAGTCGTGGATGAATCCGGAAAGGTCGGCATCTACATTGAGGACGGGGAAGTTAAACAGACTGCATAAGGAGTGAACATGTTAGAGAAATCAAAAGAATGGCATGAGCGCAGAAAGCAACATATCGGTGGCAGCGATGCAGCCAACATCCTTGGACTTGGGTATGGTTCATCCTTGGAGGTCTATTTGAATAAGACCACTGACCCCGAGCCTATCGAGCAGAACGAGAAAATGGAATGGGGAACACGCCTGGAAGATTCTATCCGTCAGAAATATGGCGACGAATCCGGTAATGATGTCAACCGAGGCAATGAATACTTTGAGCATCCAAAGCATGCTTGGATGGGGTGTGAGGTGGATGGAGTCATTGAAGGAGATCCGCGCGGCCCCGGCGTCCTGGAATGCAAAAATGTAGGAACATTCATGCGCGATAAATGGGACGACAAGGTTCCTGAGATGTACCTCATTCAGTTGCATCATAATATCACCGTGACCGGTTTCACATGGGGCGTGCTTTGCGTATTGATCGGCGGCCAAGAGTACCGATCATTTGAATACGAGCGGGACAATGAATTAAGCGCAATGCTGATTCAAAGAGAGGGTGCATTCTGGAAAGATCACGTCCTTGCCAAGATTCCGCCAGATCCGACCGGAAACAGTGCGGACCTCATTGCCCGTCTTTATCCGAACGCGAACGATACCGAGCTTATCGTCACGGATGATGTAATCGGTGATGCACTCAAAACATTCATGTCCGAGAGGGATCTCGCAAAACAGCATAAGGAGGCCAAGGAGGACGCTGAGGCCATTGTAAAGAATTATATGGGTGAAGCATCCAAGGGCGTTTATGATGACGGTGACACGACCATTGCCATTAATTGGGGATCACGCGCCGGTAGGGTCGGATTCGATGCCAAGAGCTTTGAGGTGGATCATCCCAAACTCTATAAGCAATATGCAAAAACTGGGAGCAGTTACCGGGTATTCATGGTGAAAAAAAAGAAACTGAAGATCGAAAAGAAAAGGGAGGCAATAAAGTGAGTATTAATTTTTTAAAACTAAAGGAACAATTTCCCGCTAACGATATTGAATGGAGAGTGCAACGAGCGGGGAAAAAAAACGAAAAGGTATGGGCCCTTGTGCTAGCATACGTCACTAATCGGGCAATCATGGAGCGCCTTGATGATATTGTTGGCCCTGCCGACTGGAAAAATGAGTTCACCCCCGGTCCACATGGAGGCGTGATGTGTGGTCTATCGCTTCGTATCGGTGAAGAGTGGGTCACGAAATGGGACGGGGCTGACAATACCGATATTGAGGCCGTCAAGGGAGGTATATCAAGCGCAATGAAGAGGACTGCCGTCCAATGGGGGGTGGGGCGATATCTTTATAATCTCGATGCGCCCTTTGCAAAAGTATCCGACAAGGGGTCTCACCGGGACAGTTTTACCGATAAATCTGGAGGCAATCAAAAGGTATGGTTTAAATGGGATCCTCCCGCGCTCCCCAAGTGGGCCCTTCCAGGCAACGCTACCGCACAAAAAGAATCACCGGAGGGCAACTATAAAAACCAAACTCAGGGACTCAAGGATAAGCTCAAAGAGGAACCAGGGGCGGCCAAGCCAGAGGCAATTAAGGACACAATCACAAAGGAACAATGGTGTGAACTCAATACACTCCTTACGGAAAACAACATCAAGTCCGGTGAGCTTTGCAGCGTTTTTAAGGTTGCCAAGCCCAGCGAACTTCTGATATCCGACGTTGATTCAATCAACAAGTGGATTTCTGAAGAGGTGGACAAGCAGAGTCAGGATAATGATTCATCAACAAAGCATGCCAGGGAGATTGAAGCCTATGCCAAGAAAATAGGCGTCACCATTACAGCAGTCAAGCGTCACATGAAGGTATCAAAGCTCGTTGATATCCCCGCCGACAAGGTTGAAGCTCTCTACAAATGGATATACGATCAGGTTGTTACTGAAATATAAAAAGGAGACACCAAATTATGGGACGAGAAATAAGATATGTACCGAAAGACTGGAAGCACCCAGAGAAAGATTCCGGCGATAGTATCCCATTGTTGAATGGTTCCTATTCCAAGCGAGTTGCGGAATGGGATAAGGCCGCCGCCACATGGACAGATGAAGATCTTTCATATGCAGAATACAGTGGGGAAAGGCCTTCAAAAGAGGACTATATGCCTGACTGGCCAGATAGCGAGCAAACCCATATGCAGATGTATGAAACTTGCACGGAAGGCACACCAATATCACCCATCTTTTCGAGAGATGAACCCGAAGAACTTGCTCATTGGCTTGCGGATAATAACGTAAGCGCCTTTGCATTCCAAGGCGCGACCTATAAAGAGTGGTTTTCAATGATTGTCAGATCAGGGGTCAGTATCAGGTACATAATGGATAAGAATGGAATCAGAAGCGGAGTTGCCGCATTATCGAAGGAGAATACGTTTTAACCTCGGACCCACGGCAATACATCATAAACGAGGTGCGTCAGAGGGGCGAGGACGCAAATAAACCAGGGGAGACATACCTTGAGTTCGGTGGATCATACCCTACGCTTCACAGGCTCCTGACAGGGTTATTTGAAAAGAAACTAAGGGCGTCCGATGCCGAGACGGTTAGCCAGTTACGGGATGATGTCATTAAAGCCGTGGCACTTGTGGAAAAGGCCGTGGAATTGATTGATGGTGTTGATCTGAAGGCGGAGGAGATATAGGATGGACATAAAAAAAAGAACTTAACCATATCATGTAGCGATTTTTGGTATGACCTTACAGAGGGATACCTTGATCCAGACAAAATATGCGCGAATCCTATTGACGCCAGTCGCGTGAAAGATGCCATTGAGACGTTGCAGGATTTTGAGCAGTCATGCGATGAGCAGATTGAGGGATTCGTGCAATGATTCAGGGAGGCAACTGAATGGCAATATCGCAATGGCTGAAATCAAATAATTACAGGAAGGCAGAGGGTGAAAAATGCTGTGGAAACTGTGTGTACGTTGTAGTGCCTGATCTATATTTTCATAAGGGAAATAGGTGCAGCTTGGCGTGGGACATCGTAAGCCCCAAAAAAGTATGCGACAAGTTTATGATGAAGTCCGGGTTAAGCAATGACTAGGACGGGCGACTTCACCAAGGATTTAATAGCATGGCGCAAGGACCAGCGGGAACAGATCGCCGCGAGAAGGGAATACGCCCGTAAGCATCCGCAGATGAACATGGATAGCAAGAAGCTGGGATCAATGTCAGAGAAATGGATGAAGAAGGTTGAACGGATGCGGAAGAGATAAAAACTGACCCCCGTGCAGGAGGATCGACACGGGGGCAGGTGAAACATTCAAACTATTCATACCTAGATTTCAATCCTTTGTCAAGCTTAAATTGGCCATCCTGGCACCATGTTAAGCAGTTAATGTCCTCATGAAATGCAATATCCAGCTTGCTCCGGTTCCAGATAATGAAACCGTTATTCCTTTTTTTGCATTGGCGAAGATATTCATACCCCCGCCAGTATGGTCCGTCCCTTCCACGATATATTTGTCTAACTCCGTACCTGTTGCGGCGGAATCATTGTCATATATGATTAACGTTGCATCGTTATCGGCATTGCCATTAGTGAAGACTTTGGCATGCACAAGCACTCCAGGCGAATCAAGGACCACCTTAGTAGTGTCTGAGTTCACTCCAGTGCTTTCGCATACAAATGGTACACTGTTACCTAGCGCCCTTATTACTGATGTTGGGTTCATATTAACCTCCGATTATTCTTCTAAATCGACTTCCAAATATGCCGACCGTCTTCTTGATCATTGAGATAATTCTTTCAGGCAACGTATCCATCAATCCATATGACGCAAACAGTGCCGACCTTTTTGATGCTGTGCTACTTGATCCAGCATACGATCCATTGCTAACGACTGCGAACCAATTCAAACCATAACCTCCTATTTGTGCCTAATTTTTTCCCCCATATATGAGCCTTTATTGCATTATTCATGCGTTTTCCTACCACCTGAGCATACAGTTTATTTACCTCCACGTCTATTTCCATAACCCTCTTGAGCATATAATGAGTTGCATCCGTTCCGGATTTGTTGATCCCGCATCCGCATCCGCATTTTTCGGTTGAAAACGTTTTTCCTCTTGCCATCTGGGAAAATACATCAAGGATACCCATTTCAATGGCCTCATCGGAAATTCCCCTGTCTTGTGCTTCTTTTCTGACATAGCGCAAAGAGTTCTCCAGGGGATTATCTTTGGCGTAGCCTCCGTCTTCCCATAATTGTTCAAAATCTATATCAAAATCATCAATGAATTTTTTCTGATGTTCCATGAGCCAGTTTTTCCATCCCATTATTGCACCATCCTTAACCGAGTGGTATATGTTCCGTCCGATGTTATTGCTCCGCCGATACTTCCTATCGTTACATTTGAATCATTGAACTGTTCAGTGTTTCCGTTGGTCTCCGTAACCACCATCTTGTTAACCTGTGCGATAAACATTTTTTGCATATAGTATCCAAGAGATCCGCTGGTTGGTGATGCGATTGCATTGTCTATGGCCGAATCACATGCGGTTTCAACGTTGGCCACTGTGATGTCATTGAGATCTGTGACCTCAGTTGATGTTGCCAGGGCTGATACGTCGGCCTTGCATGCTTCAGCAGTCGGATCGTTCCACGAGTCCTTGAGATTGTCGGTCTTAGCCTTGACGCCTGCCATGCTGGACCCTTCTTCCTCGATCTTAGTCTTGATCGCGTCGGTAGTCGGTGGTGTCGTGTCGTTCCTGGAGCTTATTGCAACATCAATAAACCCGCTCGGGTCAGGATCTCCATGCGATGACCGGCTTGATATCGCTGCATCGAGCCGCGCGAGTCGCGCCTCCGTACATACTGTGGCAAGTGCCAGGGCTGACACATCGGCCATGTAGTCCGCAAGGGTAGACGATGGCGGGTTGATCGTGGCAAAGCCAGTAGCCTTATAATCCGCTAATACTTGTGATGGAGCCATCTTTGTAGAGTTGGTATCCATTTCTGTTCTAATTTCCTCGACAGTTGGAGAGGATCCACCAGCCCCCGTGGTCCACGCCACATCGCCCCGGTTGCGGATCGCCTCAAGGGAGTCTGTAGTTTCTAACCATGTTCCACCCTTCATTCCAGTAAGGTGACCAATAATAGCTGTCTGACTAGCAGCAGTAGCATCACCACCTGTACCAGAAGGAGCTTCTTCTAATGCATTTGCAGTAAACCGTCTTACTCCTGCATCATCTTCAGTTGTTTC
>Ga0222640_1000450_pt1 | contig 12603 bp, 12 predicted proteins | sample AntAcemetagen187_FD_181144 | JGI IMG/M metagenome (GOLD analysis project Ga0222640, IMG submission 181144) | Saline water microbial communities from Ace Lake, Antarctica - #187 | ecosystem: Environmental > Aquatic > Non-marine Saline and Alkaline > Saline | place: Antarctica: Ace Lake... | reverse complement strand
AGACAGTGGAAAACCTGTAATCTTTGCACATACAATTGACGCGAAAGAATCGATAGCAGCTGGATTTTATGTGGCAACTGATCCGCGTAAGGCGAAGGTCGTGATTGAAAAGGTATCTGAGGTTTTAGTACCAGAGGAACCTGAACTTGAAGAGCCAAAACCAACTGTGATCCCAACTCCAGTTGTAAGACGTTCAATGCCGAAGCCGATTACAAAAAAGAGCCCTATTGAGAAGTAAAGGTGATGCACGATGTCTCTTACTCTTGTAGCAACAGCGGCGGCTTCCAACGCGAATTCTTTTTGTACATATGCGTCTGCCAGCAGTTTTTTGGAGCAGAACATACACATATCTGCTACGTGGGCATCTCTTAGCACGTCTAGCGCCGAAGCCTCGCTGATTTATGCAACCACTCTTTTAGATGCACAGATGGACTGGCTCGGCGTGAAGGGGAGTTCATCACAGGCATTACGTTGGCCAAGAACGGATGTTAGCGACCCAGATGAATATGCTGTCGATTCAGACACTATTCCTGTATTTCTGCAGCAAGCCACATCCTTTTACGCATATCAATTATCACTTTCAGATAGAACCGCAGAAAGTGACACACTTGGTTTCAAGCGTTTAAAAGCTGGTAGTCTTGAGATGGATATTGATAAATATGATCGTCGTGAAACGATGCCGATAAGCGTCTTTGATCTTATTAAACATTATGGATCACGCTCTAGTGGTAGAGCGCGTACCCTTGTAAGGAGGTAATCATGTACAAATTCATTGGTTTTCTATTACTATCTGTAATGTTTCTTGTTCCTTCCAATGTAATCGCATTGGATAAATTTCTGAATTATAGAAATATCTCACCAGCGCAATCAACTGATGAAGATATACCGGTAGTTCCCGATGTGAACTATGCACTAGAACAGGGTTATATTAATACCTATGTTCTAACAGCAAATACTAATAAAGCTATTACAGTACCAACCGGTGCTAAATATGCTGTGTTTGCAGCCAATGCAGATATTTGGGTATTGATAGGTGGTATTGCTGCTGTACCTTCTGGAGATACAACTAATGGTACAGGTGCTGAATTAAATCCAGGTGCAAGATACTTTGGTTCTGAGACCACCGTTGGTATTATATCAGAGAGTGCCGCAAAGGTCTCTGTGATGTTTTACAAGTAGGAGATAACTTATGAAAACGAAAATTTTACTTATACTTAGTATTTGCCTATTATGGGTATCTCCTATATTTGCTTCTGGTCCATATTCAACTTATGGTGATATTGCAAGTGAATCCAGCACATTAAATGTTCCGCAGTTTGTCGGATCAGTTTACTATGTTGATGCAGCGCAATCAGGTGATACTGGAGATGGTCTTACACCATCTACAGCAAAGAAAACAATTGGTGCGGCTATAACAGCCTCTTCTGCTGGTGATGCAATTACGATAAAAGCGGGAAGTTATGTGGAAGATGTTGATGTAAATAAAAATTATGTGGAACTTTGGCCCGAGATCGGGACTGTGATTACTGCTGCCTCTGGTGCAGCATTAACGTTTTCAGGTAATTTCTGTAAAGTCTGGTGTCCTGGCGGTGCGTTAAAAATCAACCCTGTTGTCAATGGTACGTGCGTGTTGGTCACTGGAATCTTTTGCTATGTGAGCGATGTTCGAGTGACCTGTGGATCAAGTGGCGACCTTGGATTTTATGTTGGGTCGGCGGCTGATAATACCAACGGTGACGGGACTGTCTTATTGAATTGTCGTGCTGCAAGCCCTTTAATCGCTGCATTCAAAATTCAGGCGGATAAAGTAAGGCTTGAAGATTGCTGCACTGGCGGGGAAGCTGCCGACGTAAGTATTGGTTTCTGGATATTGCCCGATGCCAGCGGAAATATGGATAAGACCAGATTGAAAAATTGTGGGTCTCAGGGTCATATCACGGCGGGATATCAGGTTGATGCCGGTTGCACTAATGGAACCATTGAAAACAGTTATTCTGGTGGTGGCGATGGAAAATGGACGGATGCAGATGATGCGTTTATTTGGAGTAAATTTTCATATGACGACGATCTTTATCATACACTAACCTTTCCTGTTGGTGCTGGATCAGAAAACCTTTTTGAGATTCTTGGGTCTGTAAATATTATTTATATTTATGGTGATGTGCATGAAGCTATTCATGCCGATGTAGATAATTTAAATCTGGAATTATACGATGGAACAGCGTATGATATCACTGGGAATGTAGATACCGCAAGTGCTCCTGTTGGTAGCTTGTTTATGAAAACGAAAACCCTTGGTGAAGCTATGTCTTTGGATAGTGCGGCTGCTGCAACATTGAACGAGGATTCTACAGAAAAGAATGGTGCTTTTCCGTTTATCATAACAGCAAAGAATTCAGGGAATACTTACATCAGAGCTACGTGGACAGGTGCTGCCGGAGCAGGTGTTACAGGCATCATCCATTGGCATATTTACTGGAGTCCGTTGAATGAAGATGGCTTTGTAGTGGCTCAGTAGGGTTATTGTTATGGGATTAAAATCTGTATTTCAGAATGCGGCAGAGACAATAATCGATGCGTTTGGTGATGTGTCTGATACTTTCGTGTATCATTCACTTGGCACATTTTCTTATAACACATCAACAGGCGCAAATACTGAATCTGGCGATTCTGATGTCTCAATAAAAGCGATATCAGATGAAATTCAATCAGATGAAATTCAAGGTCGCGATGTTAAAATGACTGACAGAAAACTATTAGTAGCCAATAATGATATTTCAGTAACGCCAAAGGTTGGTGATTATGTGACAATAGCTGGGAGTAGATTTAATCTCATCGATTATGAAACTGACCCAACTGAAGCGCTTTACACAATGTTCGTGAGGAGATCATAATGGCAAAGCCATATTCACCAACTACTGTTGCGAGTTATGATCTGCAATTCAATAAAGCTATTGCAAAGCTAAAAGGCGATATGACAGATCTTTTAAAAAAGACGGCTGAAAGTTGCCTCATGAATATAATCCAAGGACCACCACTTCCATATTTAACTGGCTCTTATATGTCTAGTCATCGTGTAGGAATAAACGCACCCGATACCAGTGATACTATTATTCGTAAGAAAGGCGTGCGCAGTCTTGAACAGGCTCAAGGCAGGGCGTTGTCTGAAGTAAAAAAACTGAAAGATGTGAAAGAAGGGGATTCTATTTACATTTCAAACTCAGTAGGATATTCAACACAATATGGTTATAGCTGGGCACGAAATGTTGAGTATGCTGGATGGTCATCTAAGGAAGGTGGTCGTACAGAACCATATCTTGTGTATGAAAAAGCAATAGCAAAGATACCTGCTAGTATTAGGAAGCATGTAACTGAAATCAATATGACGTTGGAAATTAAGTGATGGGAACTTTTCAAGATATAAGGAGTGCAATAGAGACGCGTTTCAGCGCCAACTACAATTCCACAGCAATATCTTGGGATAATGTAGCATATGATCCTAGTCCTGAGACACCGTTTGTGCGCCTTATAATCAATGAGGTTGACTCCTTTCAGATATCTATGAGTACAACACCGTGTCACCGATTTACCGGTATCATACACGTGCTTATAATGGTCCCCGTTGGAACTGGAACAAACGTTGCGCGTGGATATGCTGATACAATAGCCGGAATATTTAGAAACGCTTGTTTTAGTAATATCAATTGCAGAACACCACGGATTGTCAGAGTAGGAGATGTTGGTGAATATTTTCAGTACAGTATTTTGATTAATTTCTGGAAAGATGAGGCGCTTGCAAATGCCTCTTAACAATGAACATATAAAACTTAATTTTGTACCGCAGCAAACAGATGGCGAGTGTCGCTGTAAAAGATGTAAAAAGTTACTCGCCAAAATTAAAAGCGTTGACAACCATATGATGATTGAGATAAAGTGTACAAGAGCGCATTGTGGGCTAGTTAATACTTTTGAAGTTAGTAAAAATGCGTATTACCAAAAAGAACATGTTGGGATTACATTTGTGAATAGTAGTTTGTGATTCGACAAATACGGATGGGCAGCTGGAACTGATGATCAAGATACTGTTATTACCAATTTAAATTGTGGTGGTATCTGTCTCTTTTGTAACGGAACCAATTGGTGTACAATAAGGGATTTGCGTGGAATCTATTTTTACTACATTGCACTATGGTAAAGAGCAAACTTGGGGCACAACTGCGACATGTACTTACCAGAAATTGCGGTTTACTGGCGAGTCCTTCGCAAGGAAGTTGAAGAGAGCTATTAGTACAGAGATTAAAAAAGATAGGCAAGTAGCTGATATTATTACAATAGATGCTGATGTAGATGGTGGTTTTAACTTCGAATTGAGTTATGAGTCTTTTGAGGATTTGTTAGAAGGCGCTTTATGGGATGCGTGGTCTGATGAAGTTAGTATATCAGCAAAAGGAATTGGGATAAGTACTTCCGGTACAATCACAGCAGCTACGGGAGCTACGTTTGGATCTGCTAATTTCTATTCATTGGAAGCGGGCAACTTTATCAAATTAGATGGTAGTTCTGACGACGACAATAATGGATATTATCAAATATTAACAAAGCCTAGTAATAGCTTGATCACTGTAACACCGACACCGAATTCCACGGTAGCTTCCGGTTCAGATACGATTACACTAAATGGGACATATCTCAGAAATGGGGTAAACAAGTATAGCTATACATTTGTTAGAGAACATGGAAAACCTTTTGGAGATAAGCAATTCTTTACTTTTACGGGGTGTGTCTGTGATACGTTTGCTTTAAATATAGATGTGGCGTCTGTGTTAAAAGGAAATTTTGGATTTCTAGGTAAAGATGTTTTCTTGACACAGGCATTGAGTGCTGTATCAGCTTCGAATGAAACTACTAGTACTAAAATTGTGAACACTACAGGAAATATTGCTGAACTGAAAGAAGACAATGCAGAATCTTCTGGTTGCTTTATCAATTCGCTCAATGTCACTATTAACAATAATGCTAGAGGAAGAAAAGTAATAGGCAGCCTCGGTAATTGTGGTATAGGGATTGGTATGTGTAATGTTGCAGGAACTATTTCCGCTTTTTTCAGAAACTCGGATTTGTATGATAAGTATCTGAATGGAACAGAAACATCATTGTCTTTTCAAGTGGTTGATAATGTGAACAATGTGTATTTAGTTGACATACCAAGAATAAAACTTGCAAGTAATAAAATAAATATTGGTGGTGTAGATCAAAGTGTCATGCAAAATATAGATTTTCAAGGGCTAATAGACAATGATTTTGGGTACACAATTCAGATAAGTAGATTTAGCGGTGATGGACCAGGGCCACCATCGGTTGTTTACTTAACAGAAATATCGTTAACCGGCCCATCCTCCGTTAATACAGACACGCTTTCAACCGTCTTCACGCTAACCAGTCAGTACGGCCCCGGCAGCGCTGGGAACGTGACGGAAGACACGATCTTTTCGCTTGCGTCGGATTCGTCTGGAACTGCTGTGTTTTACAGTGACTCTGGTGGTGCCAATGTAATTACAGAATTGACGATCAGTAACGGCACCTCAACCGCAACATTTTATTATACGGATTCCGTAGGCGGTACACCGACCATTACCGCCACCAGGACAAGCGGCATGTCCCTTGGTGCGGACACGCTCCAGATAACCATAAAACCAGGCGTCGCTACTAGATCGCTTCTGCATTTTGATGGATCTAACGGAAGTAGCGTGTTCGAGGATGAGACATCTAAGGCATGGGCGGCTACTGCCGATGCAAAATTAGATACTTCACTGAAAGTTTTCGGAACTGCGTCTGGCGCATTTGATGGTACAGGTGATTATGTTTCAACCACTGACATGACAGGTATGCATTTTGGTGCTGGGGCGTTTACAATAGACTTCCGAATTAGATTAGGGACGCCTCAACCACTTTACCACGATTTATTCCAGATAGGTGGATTGCTAACAGATAATTTTATTGCGTTTGAGTTTTTGCCAGGGTTTCTCCCAGCGGGTTCTCTTGGATACACCATGAACGGCAATGGTTCGCCGATATCGTCCGGCGGAAATACAGCATTTGGGATGTATAATGACACATGGTATCATTTTGCATTGGTTCGGGAAGCACTTGGAGATATTAAATTGTACCGAAACGGTGTGCTAAAAATGACAGTAAGTTCGGCACAAGTTGCCGCATACACTTTTGATTTCACGGAAGGGATTTGGATTGGCCATGCCCCTGTTTATAATGACGGGAAGCTCCTTGGGAATATTGATGAATTTAGGATATCCAATATTGCCAGGTGGACAGAAGACTTTACGCCGCCGCTCGAAGAATACGTTATATGAATAATAGTTTGTGATTCGACAATAAAAAGAACCTCATCGAAGGTCATTGTATTTTTAATGAAATTCTGTGGGGAGGTATTGTGTAATGGGCGATAGTAACAGAACAGCATTGTATTACGGTGAAGAGGTGACTTGGGGTACACTAGCTACCTGTACTTTTCAAGAACTGCGGTTCACTGGGGAGTCTTTCGCATATAATATCACAAATGTGACTAGTGGTGAGATTAGAAGCGATCGTCAAATAACTGATTTGATTCAGACTGGCGCTGACAACTCTGGTGGATTCAATTTTGAATTAAGTTATGATTCGTTTAATGAGTTGCTGGAGGGTGCTTTATGGTCCGACTGGTCAACTGATCTTGCCATTTCTGCCAAAGGTATTGGAATTGATTCTGGTACTAGTATTCTTACTGCGGGTACTGGATCAACTGATGATTCCGCTAATTTCTCGCTTGCAACAGTCGGTCAGTGGATTGAATTGCGTGGAAGTACCAATACTACAAACAACGGTTATTACCAAATCACTGCGAAGGCAAGTTATACAAGCATAACTGTGACACCAGCACCGGATGGGACAGTTGCGTCCGCCACAGATACTATTACGATCAAGGGTTCTTACTTGCGTAATGGTACTACAGAGCATAGTTACAGCGTAATCAGGTATCACGGTGGAATGACTGCAGGACAATACTTTACGTTTCTTGGTCAAGTTATGAACTCATTTAACCTTACGGCACAAGCAAGTAGTATTCTAACAGGCAGCTTTGATTTCATTGGTAAAAATGCAACATTGGCGCAATCCTCAGCATCCGCAGCTGCAGCATCTGCAGCTGGCACAAATGATGTTCTGAATGCAGTTAGTAACGTTGCTGAAATTCGTGAGGGTGGAAGTGATGTTGCGAGCTGTCTCGTGCAGGGGCTCGATTTTACAGTTGCCAATAATGTCCGTGGGCTGCAGTCCATTGGCGAGCTAGGTAATTGCGATGTTGGCGTAGGTAAGTGCGATGTGACAGGTACATTGACTGCTTATTTTAAAGACGATAGCTTGTATGATAAGTACCTCGCTGGTACAGCAAGCTCTCTTTCCTATAAAGTAGAGGATTCTTCAGGTAATGCCTATATCATTGATATGCCACAGATCGAATTTGAGTCAGATGGTGTCAATGCTGGTGGGCTGGATCAAGATGTGATGGAAACCCTTGGATTCCGTGCGATTAGATATGCGACTTACGATTACACAATTCAGATCAGTAAATTCGCTTCGTAAAAGGTCTTTGCTGAATGGGGTTGTGTGAATGTTTCATCTCTCAGTTAATGTGCCCCGTATTAATATGAGCCTTTACGTTGCATTTGTGCAGCCCCATTTTAATAAGATTTATGTGAGGTAATATTATGGAAAAAGTAATCATCGAACAATTTAACCCTGTCAATGGTTATTGGAATAAGATTCGTGAGATAGATAAGGAGCTGTTTTATCCAGGCATGATTGGCGAGGTTGATAAATATGGAGGTCCATCAAGAGTACGTATTGTTGGAGAACCAGATCCTGTTGAACCGAAGGTTGTTGAAAAGCCAGAGAAGAAATATTTTTCTAAGAAGAGTAGGATTTTGGCAAAGAAGAGCGTTTTACAAACATTTGACGATGATGATGGTGCTGTTGACTAATTAAAACTCAAAACGGGGAAGAGTAAAATGGCTGATTTAAAGAAGTTGTTTGGAACGGATGAGGCTAAGGAAAAAGATGGCGTGGTCCATGATCTTGGCGATGGTCTAAAAATGCGGATTGCCCGTATTGGAAACCCGAATTATCAGAAGCGATTTCAGGCGATTAGTAAACCACATAAGCGTGCACTACGACGTGGTTCGTTGTCTGATGAGGTTGCGGAAAAGCTTCTGATTCAGTGCCTTGCTGAGACAATCGTTTTAGGTTGGGAAGGGGTTGAAGAGAAAGGAGAGGAAATTCCTTATTCTAAGGAAAACGCAATTCGTATTCTGACAGCATACCCAGAGCTTCGTAGATATATTGAAGATATCGCGAATGAAATGGAAGGGTACAAAGCCGATGAGGATGAGGAGGCTATCGATAACATAAAAAAGTGATAGTATGGAGTTTGAAAGCGTCTGAGAAAATGCCTGGTGGGAGTCAGACCAAGTTAGAATGGGTCCAGAAACTTGAAGAGGATGGTCATAATGTAGCAGGAATGTTGCCAGAAGAACCGGAACTTTTTCAAGATCTGCACATATATTGGAACGCTTTTCATATTTTGACTTCATCTCGTAACTCAGGAATGAGCATTGGGGCTATACCGCTCCAAGCCTACGAAAGTTACTTTAAAATATTTGGCATCGATTCTCTCGAAGAGCAGCTTGAGTATCTTAAATTTGTAGGCGCTTTGGATGATGAATATCTGAGGTACAACGGTGAAGAAAATGCGAAAAAGCAGGGAACAACGAGTAAAAAACAACAAAAAAAGGGTCGTAAGGCATTGTAAAGGCTTTACGGCCTTTTTTGGTTTTCAATCATGGAATTAGCAAATGTAGTCATAAAATTTGGTGCTGAAGGTGAGAAAGATCTTGTCTCTGCTATTAAATTGATAGGGACTAATACCAAAAATACATCTGATGCATTAACTACGATGAATACGATTTTGAAGGCCATGAGTTCAAAGGGCATTGAGGGCGTAAAAAAACAATTAAAGGAAACAGGCAGTGCAGCAACCGAGGCACAGCACAAGTTCGCAGATTGGAATGATGCAATGTCGAAGTATGCCCTTGAGCTGGGTAGAGCTACCACAGTATCACAAAAATATCGCGACGCACTCCTTAAATTGGGAAAGCAGTATGGTGTATCTGATCAAGAGCTTCAACGTTGGTTACCAAACATAAAGAAAGCTGAAGAATATATTCGTAAGAAATCTGTTGCGTTGGATGCTGCCGGTAGAGATGGTAAGAAATACTACGATTCTATGGATAGAGTCGTAGTTATGGAAAAGATGGCGCAAGATAGTTTTAAGAATACATCAATAGCACTGCGTCAGGTTACGAAAGCTACTGAAAAAGCCTCTAGTCAGTTTTCGACATATCGTAAAATACGTGCTGACACGAGTTCTGAAAACGCAATATTCTTAAAGTCAGTTCAGAAAATTGGTAATACCTACGGGTATTTGAATAAAACGATGGACCGTTTCATTCCAGATCTTAAGAAAGCGGAAGAATACATTCGTAAGAAATCCGTAGCGATGAATGCTGCTGGCAGAAATGGTCAAGCTTATTACGAGAAAATGAGCCGTGTCGCTGTAATGGAACGGATGCTTAATGGTAGGTTAGGCGCATCTAGTAAGGCGTTTAAACAGCTAAAGCAAACTGTTGAATCTACAACAACAGCAATGAAGAAGAACGCAGCTGCTACAGCTACTGACGCAAAAGGAATTAGAAATCTCATTCCGCACGTCGCTGCTGTTACACTCTCTTATATGGCGATGCGTAGGGCTGTGAATGCACTTAAGGAAGCATTTGCTGCTGGTGTTGATTATGAACAACAGATGGCGCATGTTGGTGCTATCGCAAGAGCAACTGCAGAAGAATTTGATCTATTAAGTGATGCAGCTAGAAATGCTGGCGAAACTACTGTCTGGACTGCAACTGAAGCAGCGACAGCGCTTCGTTATCTTAGCATGGCGGGTTTTAGTGCTGCAGAGTCTGTAGAATCGCTTGCAGGCGTCCTGAACCTTGCGTTGATAGGTGAAATGGATCTAGGTAGGGCTACTGATATAGCAACAGATACTTTACGTGCATTCGGCTTAGAAGCGTCCGAGCTGGATAAAGTCGTTGATGTAATGGTAGGTACAATTACCAGAAGCAATACCAACATTGAAAAGATGGGCCAGGCTTTGAAATATGTTGCTCCTGTTGCTGCAAAATTAGGATACACCGTCGAAGACGTTTCCGCAATGATAGGCGTCCTGTCACAATCTGGTATTAAATCAGGTATTGCTGGTCGTGCTCTTAGGATGTCTTTTCTTAGATCGGGCAATGCCGCCAAGATACTTGGTATGGAAACCGGAAATTTGATTGATGTTCTTAGAGAATTGAATGCCAGAGATTTAGCACCGGAAGAATTGACATCAACGTTAAAGGATTTGTTTGGAATAAGATCAACACCTGCACTATTAACTTTGATGCAAGGTATGGAGCAACTTGAAAACTTTACAGAAACTTTAAGGAATGCAGAAGGAGAAACGAAAAAATATGTTGATCGCCTAGATACTGTAAAGGTTGCATGGGAAAAACTGAAATCGGTAATGACAGATGTAGCAATTGAAGTATTTACTGATAAGGCAAAAGATTTAAAAACTGTTTTAAAAGATCTGACACAACTTATAAAAGATAATAAAGGGGAATTAAAAGGATTTGCTGACACTATGGCTGATTTTAGTACATTTGTTGCTGGCCCTACATTTAAAATGGTTGTTCAATTCATGAAGAATTTAGCAGCACCTTTTGTGTGGTTAAATAATGCAGGGAATATACTTAATTCAGTATATAATAAATTAGGTGATTCTATAGCACGTCAGTTTACAAATGAGAGAGCATTAAAAAAAGCAGCAGAAGAAGCCAATGCGGTTCTTTCGGAACAGCTCGCTACGTTAGCAGAGATGGCTGAGATGGAGGACGAGTTCGACGGAATAGCGGAAGCTGTTGGTAATATAGCTCATGAAATCAGGATGTGGGGAGATGCACAAAGCAAACTTAGGGGAATAATGTCAGATGTTGTTAAGGACTCTAATTGGTGGGATTTAGTTCCTCTTGATGAAGTTGAAGGTTCTGAAAAAATAAAACGTTTACAAGCCATTGCTGACTATACCAAAAAGATTACAGAGCAGATGAAATCTGATTACAAGGATTATTACGATTCAAACAACAAATTATTCCAAGATTATATTAAAGCAAGGGTTGCAGGTTTTAAAGAGCAGTACGATCAAGAAATTAGTTTTATCAAAGGATTAGCAAAAGCAGATCGTGATTATACAGCTAAAGCAACAGCCATATTAAATCAATTCACTAATGGACCTTATAAAGACGCCATTTTGGAGCAAGCAAATTTGGTGATGCAAGCTGAAATTTTGAAGTTAAATTCTGTTGGAGCCGGTTCAGAAGAAGCATTAGAAATTATAAAACGCGGGCAAAAAGCAGGATTAACTGTATTAAAGGACGGTATATCAGAGCAAAAATCTGCTGAAAAGGATTTGGAAAATTTTAGAAAGAAGATATATAAAGAGGATACAACATCTCAACTAATAGCAACCATGGAGAAGTTTGCTGCTATCAAAAAAGTGTTGGGCGATACAGTTGAACTTGAGACCCTAAAAGAGCAAATTCTCAAAGGCATTCGGAAGAAAGGTGTTGACGAAGAGCTCAGGCTTCAAAATGCAAAACGTACAGCCATGAAATCTATGTATACCGACATGAGTAAATTTCCTGTACAATTTTATCAGAGTCTTGAAAAGGCAGTAGATATAGAATTTGATAATTACATGCAGAAATTGGGACTCAAAGGAATTGCGATTAGAGATTTCACAAAGGACCAGGCAGTACTATATAAGGATTTATTGAAATGGAAGTCGCTAAAATTAGAAAGTCCGTTTGACGATGTGATTAAGGATATACAAGGTTCATTTAGTGGGGATATATTTGGTGATTCAATGGATCAGGGATTGAATAATGCAATGGGCTCTCTGACTAAATTGATCGATATGTATAAAGAATTGGCAGTTATATTAACAGAGCAAAAATCTTTGCAGGAAGCAATAACGGTAAAAATTGCTGAAAGAGACAAACTTATTGAAAAAGGGAGCGATGCTGGCAATACCGAAGAGGAAACAGCAAGGATTGCCGAACTACATGAGCAGATTATATCTGGTGGTAGGAAAGCAGAGCAGGCCCAGCTTACAAGTATATCGGTACAGACTGCTGCCTGGGGACAGATGTTTGGTGCATTGAAGGGTATGTATGAAAAAGATAGCACTGAATATAAGGTATTTGCTGCAGCGCAGATGGCTGCTACTGTTGCACAGATAGCAGTGCAAGCAATGCTTGCTGTCGTCGCACAAGGTTCGGGCGATCCATACACAGCATGGGCTAGAATAGCTGCTATGGCTGCGTTAATGGCAGGATTGGTTGCATCAGTCGGTGGTACATTTGGTGGTAGTGCTGCTGGAGGAGCTGCTGCTCCAAA
>Ga0222640_1000443_pt1 | contig 12745 bp, 12 predicted proteins | sample AntAcemetagen187_FD_181144 | JGI IMG/M metagenome (GOLD analysis project Ga0222640, IMG submission 181144) | Saline water microbial communities from Ace Lake, Antarctica - #187 | ecosystem: Environmental > Aquatic > Non-marine Saline and Alkaline > Saline | place: Antarctica: Ace Lake... | reverse complement strand
GAAGAAAATAAACAAAGCTATTTTTATTTCTGAATTGGGTTTAGATAGGGCTAGAAGAAATGATTTAATAAATGGAAAGCCCACAAAAGTTATTTACCCTTCGATAAATCTAAAAAGATTTGATGATGTTAAACCAAAGAAAGGAGATTATTTTTTATATGTGTCTCGTTTTAATACCCCTAAAAGACAAGATTTATTAATTAAAGCTTGGAATATTTTTTCTAAGAATAATCCTAATGAAAAATTAATTTTGGCTGGATATCCTGAGAATAAAAAATATTTTAAGAGAATAAAAAAGATTGCAGAGAAATCTAAAAATGTTCTTGTTAAATCAAAATTGAATGAAGAAGAAACTTTAGAGTTGTTTTCTAATTGTAAGGCAGTAATTTCAGTTCATTTTATGGAAGATTTCGGAATTACTCCTTTTGAAGCATTAGCCTCTGGAAAGCCAATTATTGCAATGGATATTGGAGGATATATTGAGCTTCTTGAAAAAAATCCTCAATTTTATAAGATAAAAGAAGCATCTTCAAAAAAAGGATTGATTAAAGAAATAAATATTGGTCTTGAAAAATTCTTAAAATCAAAAATTGTGCCTAAGAGGATTATCTTTGATGAACTTAAAACCAGTAATTTTATAAAGGAATTTGATGAAGCAATTATGAAATAAAGGTAATTAATTAAAAAAATGAAAATAGAAGAATGTCGTTCATGTAACTCTAAAAAATTAAAAGATATAATTTCGTTAGGTGAACAGTATGTTTCAGCTTTTGTAAGAGATGGTGAAGATCAAAAGAATGTTCCAAAAGTTCCTTTAGACCTTGTTCTTTGTGAAAGATGTAACTTATTACAATTAAGGCATAATGCTCCAAATGAATCAATGTGGAATGATCGATACGGATATAAATCTGGCATTAATAGATTAATCAAGGAGGATTTAAAAGATATTTTAGAAAAATCAAGGAGTTTAGTGGAACTCTACAAAGGAGATATTGTTGTGGATATCGGATGTAATGATGGAACAATGCTAAATTTCTATGATAAAAGAGATGAATTAAATTTAGTTGGTTTTGAACCTTCTGGAAATGTGGCTAGAGAAGCAGAAGAAAAAGGATTTAACATAATTAATAATTTTTTTAATGCGGATGATTATAGAGAAAAGTTTGGAGGTAAAAAAGCAAAAATAATTACAGCAATCTCAATGTTCTATGATCTTGAGAACCCAAACAAATTTTTAGAAGATGTGAAAAGTTGTTTAGATAAAAATGGACTTCTTACAATTCAACAGAACTACGTGGTTACTATGCTTGAACAAAATGCTTTTGATAATATTTGCCACGAACATAGAGAATTTTACTCTCTAAATTCTTTAGAGAACCTTCTTAATAGACATGCACTTGAGGTTTTTGATGTCAAATTAAATAATATCAATGGAGGAAGCCTTAGGACTTATGTGAAATATAACGATAGTAAAATAAAAGGTTTTGAAGGTGCAGGAAAAAGACTTTCAGATATACGGAAAAAAGAAGCGAAACTTCAATTAAATACTCCTCAACCTTATCAAGAATTTGCTTCAAGGATTGATTCAAATAAAAAACAAATAATTGATTTTTTAAAACAAGAAAAAAGTAAAGGAAAGACCATCGGGCTTTGTGGGGCTTCAACAAGAGGAAACACCGCCTTGCAGTATTTTGGAATTACTCCTGATTTAGTTATTGCAGCGTCAGAAGCGAATCCGGATAAATGGGGTAAAAAGACTGTTGGAACATTAATTCCAATTGTATCTATTGAGGAAATGGAAAAAATAAACCCAGATTATCAGCTCGTGATGATTTGGCATTTATTCGAAGGATTAAGAAATAAAGAAAAAGACTTTATGAAAAAGGGAGGAAAATTTATTCTTCCGTTACCTGAATTTAAAGTGGTAGGAAATTAGTTAATTTTGTTCATGAAAAATATGCAAAATTTTATAAATAAATTTGAGGAAGTTTTAAGATGAAGAAATTAGTTTCAATTACAATACCCACATTTAATTCTGAAAATACTTTGAGAAAAACTCTTGAAAATGTTAAAAACCAATCTTATGAAAATATAGAAATAATAATTATTGATAGTTATAGCGACGATAAAACTCTAAAAATTGCTAAGGAATTTGATTCTAAAATAATTATGTGTAAAGGAAAATTATTAGAAGCTAGAATTTTAGGTGCAGAAAAAAGCAAAGGAGAATATATTTTGTTGCTTGATTCAGACCAAATTCTGGAGAAAACCGCAATAGAACGGGCTATAAAAAAAATGGAAGATTATGATTATTTATGGTTTTATGAGAGAAGTTATAATAAAGAAAAATTTCTGCCTTCGTTGTATGATGCAGATAGAATTTTAGTTCAGAAATATTTGGAAGAAGGGGTTGTGCTTCCGAGATTTTTTAAGAGAAGTTTATTATTAAAAGCCTTTAGTAATATTCCAAAAGAGCATATTAGTATTTGTGGTGCGCAAGATCATATTGTTACAAGTTATGAAGTTGAAAAAATTTCTAAAAAAATGGGAGAAGTTGAAAATGCTGTTTGGCATATAGAACCAGATAGTTTAATAAAATTATTCAAAAAACAGTATCGCTGGGGGAAAACCACAAGGGATTTTTATGAAAGAGAAGTTTATCGTGAGTTGATTACAAAAAAAGATAAATTTAGAAAATTCAGATTTGATGAACTAATGTTAAGTGTTAAAAGTTTTGTATTGCGAATTTTAAGGGGCATCCCATATAAATTAGGATTTTGGTTTGGATGAAAAAATAAAGAAGAGAATAATAATCTTTAAAAATACCATAATTTATGGATAAAAATGAAAGTAACCTTTATTTCAACTTATCCTCCAACTAAATGTGGGGTTGGGGAACATGCAAGGCATTTAGTAAAATCTTTAGAGAAAACTGGGATTAAACCAGAAGTAATTGCAATAAAAAATCCTGATTCTATAAATCCATTTTATTTTCTTAAATTAGCAAAAAAGGCTTCTAAAAAAGATTCAGAAGAAGATATTATCCATCTCCAATTCCATATCTCTATTTTTGGCAGACTTTTTGGAGTATTGCCTGGATTTTTTATGCCTCTTATGCTAATCTACTTTAGACTTTTCTCTAAATCAAAGATTTTGATTACATTACATGACGTTCCAAAGAAAAGTGACTCTGAAAAAGTAGGTAGAAAAGGAAAAATCTTATTTTATTATTATAAATTAATTTATTTTTTCTTAAGAAATTTTACAGATATGTTAATTACTCATTCAGAATATGGAAGAAAAATTATTTTAGATGAATGGAAAATCAAAGAAAAGAAGGTTATTTCACTTCCGCTTGGATTGCCAACTAATATAAAAAAATTAAATCAAATCGCTTGTAAAAAAAAGTTAGGTTATCCAGGGAAAAAAATATTGCTTCTTTTAGGGTTTATTAGAAGATCTCAAAATCACGAAATGGTTTTGAAAACATTAAAAGAATTGGATGAAAAGGTTATTCTTTTAATCGCAGGCAAGGTACAATTGAAAAAAGATCAGGCTGCTTATGAGAACCTCCTGAAAAAAATCGAAGAATTACAATTAAAAGATAGGATTAAACTTTTCGGATTTGTTAAGGATGAAGATCTACCTCTTGTACTTAATGCTACAGATATTGGGATAACTCTACATGTTCAAGGAGGAGGGGATTTTCTTTCTTCTACAATGGCGATGCAATTAGCTTACCAAATACCAACCTTATCAACAAATATTCCTTCTTTTGAAAATCTCAAAAAAAATAAAAAATGTATAGAAACATTCAAAGAAGATGATTCTGTTGATTTAACAAAGAAAATAAAGAGTTTACTGAATAATCCGTCAAAAATAAAATATTTGAAAGAGCATTCTAAAAATTATTGGAATGAGAATAATTGGAATGAAATTGGAAAAAGAACAAAAAATCTTTATTTATCTTTATTTAAAAAAAATAGTATAAACAATGATAAAAAAGTCTGAAATAATTAGGTTATTTAAAAGGATTAATTTGAAATTAGTTTTAAGAGGTTATTCTACTAAAGATAAACTAAATGTAATTTACAGTTTCTTTTTTCTTGGACCTTTGAGAAAAATTGGTGTCACAAAGAAGGAAATTTTAATTACTATGAAAAGTAAAGACGGTATTTTTGTTTGTGGTGATAAATCAATTCATGCAACAAGTACTAACTATGAAAAACCTTTAAGGAAATTTTTTGATTTGAAAGAAGGGGTGTTTATTGATATTGGGGCAAACTTTGGAAGATATACTATAATGATGGCTAGAAGATTAAAAAACAAAGGTTTGGTTATTAGTATGGAACCTGAACCACATACTGTTAAATTGTTAAAACAGAATGTTAAATTAAATAAGTTAAAAAATGTTTTTGTTGTTGGTAAGGCTTGTTCTTCAAAAAATAGGAAAGAAACCTTGTATTTAGAAGAAACTACCTACAGCGGGGGTTTACATTCTTTGAAAAAATATCCTTATCATGTAAGGAAAAGAACAATTCAAGTGGAAACACTTGATTCAATTGTTTCACGACTAAAAGTTAAAATAGTGGGCCTAATAAAAATAGATGTTGAAGGATTAGAAGTCAATGTTTTACAAGGAGCTCAAGAAACATTAAAAAAATATCATCCAAAAATAATCTGCGAATCTTTGAATAAAGAATCTGAAGAAGGAATAATTAAAATACTAAAAAAATTTAAATATAATGTTGAAAGAATAGATGCAGAAAATGTCTTTGCTTATTAAAATTTAAATGAAAAAATTAAAAATTTGTTTTATTTCCACAAACCCTACTTTTTTAGGAGGTGCAACAATGTTCTTATATAATTTAATCAAATATTCAAAAAAAATAAAACATAATGCCGTGGAATTTACCTGGATTTACCAAGGAAAAGAAAATAAAAAATATAAAAAAGATAAAATAAATTTTATTGAGATAAAAGATACTAAATTTTATCTTTTAAATGAGTTCCTATTTAATTTTAAGATTTTGGAATTTTTAAAAAAGAATTCTTATGATATAATTAATTCTCATACTGAAGGATTTTGGATAAATTTTTATAAAAAAAAGAACAATCAAAAAATAATTCATACATTTCATGGAAATAGATATTATTTTAACAAAAATCATTATGGGAGATTAAATTTAATGCAAAAAGGATTGTTATTGATTTTACTAGGGACTAATTGGATAGTTGATAGGCCAAGTAAGAACGTAAAAAAGTTAATCTGTGTTTCTGAAAAAGTAAAAAGGCAAATTGAAAAACTTTATGGAAAAAAAGAAAATATTGTTGTGATAAGAACTGGAGTTGATTTAAAAAATTTTAAACAAAGAAATAAAAATAAAATAAAAGAAAAATTAAATTTTGATAAAAAAAAGATTTATGGATTATATGTTGGAAGAGGAGGATATTGGACAAAAGGTTTAGATAGAGTAATAAAAATTTCAGAAGGAATATACAATCTAAACAAAAATTATAGATTAATTGTTATTGGAGCTGATTTGAAAAAAGTTGGACATTTGTTGAATAAAAAATTTATTATTTATATTGAACAAGGAAAAAGAAAGATTCTCCCTTACTATTATAATTCTTCAGATATTTCCTTTTGCATGTCAAGATATGAAGGAGGAGCACCTACACTTGTTACGTCAGAGGCTATGGCTTCAGGTTGTTTAGTTGTTTGTTCAAAGGACTCTGAGCAAGAAATAATTAAAGATGAAGAAAATGGATTGATTGTTGAAGAATTCGGTAAAAAATCTGCTGAAAAAATTTTGGAAATTTTAAACGATAAAAAGAAAAAAGAAAAAATTATTAAAGATTCTATGAAAACAGTAAAAAAACTTTCTCTTGAAAAATGGGGAAGGAAATATTTAGAGGTTTTATTAAAATGACTATAGTTAGGAATCTAGGCAAGATTATTTATAAGAATTTATTAAAACTTTTTGCTGGCTCAGGACTTAGGAGTTTTAGATTTATAGAAAAAATTAATCTCTTTGTAAGAATTAAATTAAAACCAGACTCCATTATCACAAAAAAGTATGGGCATAAAATGTTCTTAGATAAGATAGATAGTTTATATCTATCAGTAAATAAAGACTGGGGAGATTATGAAAAGGAGATTTTGGAAAATAATATCCGGGAAGGAAATGTTGTTTTAGATATTGGAGCGAATATAGGTTTCTATACATTAATTATGGCGAAATTAGTAGGGGAAAAAGGAAAAGTTTATGCTTTTGAAGCAGATCCAACAAATTTTAATATTCTAAAGAAAAATGTTGAAGTAAATGGTTATAAAAATATTATTCTTGTGAACAAAGCTATTTTAGATTGTAATAAAACAATAAAATTTTACGTTGATAAAGGAAATACTGCAGGCAATAGTTTATTTAAAGGAAATAAGCAGAAGTATAATGAAATTGAATCAGTTAAATTAGAAGATTATTTTCCAGAAAATCAAAAAATTGATTTTATTAAAATAGATATAGAGGGTTCTGAAGGAAGGGCAATAAAAGGCATGGCTAATTTATTAGATAAAAATAAGAAAATAAAGATTATTACAGAATTTTATCCTAAACTTTTAAATGGTGTTGGAAAAGAAGTTGATCTTAACGCAGAAGATTATTTAAAATTTTTAAGAAAAAAAGGTTTTAAATTATATGATGTTGATGATAAAACTAAATCTCTAGTTCTACTTTCAGATAAAGAAATCTTAGAGAAATGTGGAAAACAGTGGACTAATTTATGGTGTGAGAGATAAAACTATTTAAATGAAAAAAAAGAAAAAATTATTAAGAACTCTATAAAAACAATAAAAGAAATTTCTCTTGAAAATGGGGGGAGCGATATTTGAAAGAACTATCTTTATAGATATTCTTTGTAATACTCTTCTATATATTCTTTCAATGCAGTTTTCCAGTTTTTCATGAGATTCAACCCTCTCAGATCAAGTTTTTTATTTATCAACGTTTCTGAAGAGGGTCTTGAAACGAAAAAGGTTTCTTTAAAATAATCTGACGTAACAGGGGTTATTTTAACCTCCTTTTCCAGATCGAGTATCTTTATTAATTCTTTTGCAACTTCCAACCGATTTGCATTTCCATTACATGACATATTATAAAGCCCAAAAAATTCTTCTTTTTCCATTAATAATCTAACATTTTCTACAAAATCGCAAGTATATGTTGGGGTTCCTTCTTTATCTGTTACAAGAAATAGTTCTTTCTTCCCTTCTTTGAGTTGCTTCATTAACAAACCAATAAATTTTTTATCTTTTTTTGGTCCTCCCCCAATCATCCAACCTGGCCTGCAAATTAAATATCGTTTAGCATTCTCTATGACAAACCTTTCCCCATAATATTTAGATTTCGCATAAACACACAAAGGGTTTGGGAGGTCCCAATCATCATAAGATTTTTTCTTTCCATCAAAAATTCCTGCAGTGCTTATATAAAGAATCGGTATATCTAACTCATTCGCAATATAGACAGCATTTTCTACTGCAAGCGTATTTGTAACATAAGCGTCATCTGGATTTTCTTCACAATATTCAAGATTGGTATGAGCCCCGATATGGAATAGAAAATCTGGTTTGAATTCAGACACATCCTTTCTATATTTTTCAAAATCTCTAAAATCGAGATAAGATAACCAAGCTTCATTTACATCTATATCTGTACATTTTAATGTGAAATCATCTTTAAATTTCCTATAAAATGCTTCTCCAAGCATTCCCCCACATCCTGCGATATAAATTCTTTTCATATTATTTGTAAATTTATTCTACGCTTTATAAATTTTTATATTATACAGCTATTTAAAAAGAGGGTTAGATACTATTTAAAACAATTTTAAGTTTCTTAAAAAGAATGTTGAGTTAAACAAATTAAAAATGTTAATTTGTATAATAATTTAACCTTGAATGAACTGATATCTTCAGACGAATGGTTGAAAGGGCACCTCTATTTAAAGATATTTTTATTAAATATTATGTCTACAGAAAAAATTTATCTTTGATAAATTTAGTCAAACTATATGGTAAAAAACTTAAAAGATAATAAAAAAATAATCTTTGGTCAAAACCATAATCCCTAATAAATAGCCTAATATTTTTTCTGACAAATTTCATTTGATTATCTTGAAATTCTACCAATATTTTAGTTTTAAGTTTCTTTTTATTAAAATTAGGCATTTTTTTCTTTCCCAAAATAGATGGTATTTCTAATTTAGAGTAATCATCTTTCTTAGAATTCAATCTTTGCAAATAGAATTCTCTTGCTTTTTGAAAATAAAATTGTTGGTCTTCTGTTGTAGACATAAGAGAGCTACCATCAATCCTATACTTCAGTAGGAAATCAGGTAAATTTGTAATTTTTTTCCCGTCGCTTAATAATCTTAGGTAAAAATCATAGTCCTCAGACATTTTAAATTTTTCCCTATACAAAACTCCTTCGTTTCTGAACATGATTAAGGGATGGATAATACAGTTATTTTTCAAAAGTTTCTTTTTTATTTTTTTATAATTATCATATTTTTTAAAAACCCCTAATTTATTTCCATTTTCATCAATGACAATTGCAGAAGACCCTATTAAAAAAATAGGTGGGTTTTTTTCCAAATAATCATATTGAATCTCTAGTCTTTTTGTATGAGAAATATCATCTTGATCCATTCTTGCAATATATTTTCCCTTAGCTATTTTTAGCCCTGCATTTAAGCTAAATTGTAATCCTTTATTTTTTGGATTATTGATTAAAATTATTCGCTTATCTTTTCTCGCGTATTTTTTTATAATCCCAAGGGAATTATCCTTAGAACCGTCATTGATTATTATAAATTCAAAATCTTTGAATGTTTGATTTAAAACCGAATCTATGCTTTCTCTTAAGTATTTTTCTCCATTATATACGGGCATTACTATGGATATTTTAGGATTTTTATTTTCCATTTTTTGATTCAATGATTTCTTTTAATCTTTTTTCAATCCTGTCTATCCGATTAAATTCGTAAGTTTCTTTAGTCAAATATATTGGTTGTTTCAAATATTCTTTATAAAGATTGTCATCCTGATCTACTTTTATTATATGTTCAATAAATTCTTTCATATTCTTAAAATCATTATAATTGATAAAACTTTTTGTATTGAAGTCTTTACCAACATTCTTATTCCCAAAATAAATTGGGATACTATTCACTAAAAGAGGGTGAGTCAATTTTTCGGTGGTATAACTATTTTTATTATTTTCAAAAGCAATTGTAAATTTATATTTTTTTATAAAATCAAGTTTAGTTTTAACCCAATCAGGCGAAACTCTCGAATCTCTGGGACTTGAATTGCTAATCTGTGGTATATTATTCATACACCTTCCAGGGGAATCAATTTTTTTATATTTACTTAACCTTTTAAAAAAATCATTTCTTTTTAAGATTTCTTGGGAATAAAGAAAGTTGCAGAATTTTGTTTTTTCTTTTTTTATTTTATTAATATTAATTTTTCTCCTTAAATTTGGGATTCCAAAATTTTTTAAACTATGGCTACAAAAAATATATACTGGAAGATTCATATGTTTTGGATGATTCACTTCTTCTTCAGTACGAGAAGAAAATGCCCAATCACATTCTTTCATATTTGGTTTTGTATCTTCTGCAGCAAATAAAATTTTTACAAAATTTCCTTTAGGGATAGGAAATTTCTTAGACTTTCCAAAATTTGTAATTTTAACATATATTTTTCTCATAATAAAATATAATTTTGGAGAAATCCTTCTAAAAAAATCACCTCTTTTGGATAAATTTTTGACTTCTTTTAATTTTGAATAAATTGAATAAATTACATAATCTGGAGTATCTGAAATAACCACATTATATTTTTTTCTCAGCAAATTAGTGAAAAAATTGTCCTCTGGATCAAATACTTCCCAAAAATATTTGAAATTTATTTTTATTGTTTTCTTCTTCATTTTTAAAAGCATATAAATTTAAATGATAAAATAAAAAATGCTTTAAAAACATTGTTATAAAATCTTGTTTTCATTAATTAAACTTTTTAATAAAGATAGTTGACTCCTAGACACGATAAATTTAAATAAAGAACTAATTAAAGAATAAAATGAAAAACGGGAAAAAGGTTGCTTTAATAACTGGGATTGGGGGGCAAGATGGAAGTTATCTTGCAGAGTTTCTTTTGAAGAAAGGTTATTTTGTTAGGGGGGTTGTAAGAAGAGCAAGTTCTCCAAATACAAAAAGAATTGATCATCTGGGCATATATGAGGAAAAATATGGGAAAACAGAGGAGTCTCCATTTTTTTTACTTTATGGAGATTTAGCAGATTCAACAAGCATCAGAAATATTTTGGAAAAAGTCCAACCAGATGAAATTTATAATTTAGGTGCTCAAAGCCATGTAGGAATAAGTTTTGACAACCCAGAATCTACTCTTAATTATAACGCATTAGGCCCATTAAGAATCCTGGAAGCAATAAGAGATATGAAATTAAAATGTAAATATTATCAAGCTTCCTCAAGTGAAATGTTTGGAATCTCCCCTCCTCCTCAAAATGAATGGACCCCGATGATCCCTCAAAGCCCTTATGGGATTTCTAAATTAGCGGGCTATCATATAACAAGGTTGTATCGAAATGCTTATGGAATTTTTGCGTGCAATGGAATTTTATTTAATCATGAAAGCCCAAGAAGAGGTTTAAATTTCGTCACAAAAAAAATTACTCGTGGTATAGCAGACATAATTATTGGGAAAAAAGAAAAAATATTTTTAGGAAATCTGGATGCAAAAAGAGACTGGGGATTTGCAGGAGATTATGTTGAAGCAATGTGGAGAATTTTACAACATGACACACCTGATGATTTTGTTATTGCCACCAGAGAAACGCATACAGTTCGGGAATTTTTAGATGAAGCATTTAGTTTATTAAATTTAAATTGGGAAGATTTTGTAGAGATAAGTGATAATTATAAAAGACCTGCAGAAGTTCCAGCACTTTTGGGCGATTCTTCAAAAGCCAAGAATATTCTTAACTGGGAACCAAAAGTAAAATTTAAAGAACTTGTAAAGATGATGCTTGCAGCAGATATAAAAGAAAAAATGCAAGAAACAGGATATCTTTCAATAAATGGAGAAGGGAAGTCTGATGAATTTTATATAGAAAAAGGCAAGGAACTTGCAGGAAGATTAAAAAATGAGAATAAATTGGAATGAACCTAAATTTGATGAGGAAGATTTGAAAGAAGTATCAGAAGTTCTAAAAGCATCTTATGTTAATGAAGGACCAAAAACAGAAGAACTTGAAGAAAAATTTAAACAATACCTTGGGGTGAAACACGTAATATTTACTGCAAATGCAACTGCCTCACTTTTTCTCGCAATAAAAGCTGATGCATTGATAAGAGGAGTTGAAGATTTTGAAGTGATTGTTCCAGATATGACAATGATTGCCACTGCTACAGCTGTTGAATGGGCAGGAGGCAAACCTATTTTAGTTGATATAGAGAAAAATAGAATGACTATTAATATTAAAGAAATTGAAAAAAAAATTACCTCAAAAACAACCGCAATAATTCCTGTGCATATTCTTGGAAGAGCAACAGATATGGAAAAACTAAATGAAATCGCACAAAAATATAATCTCACAATTATCGAAGATGCTGCAGGTGCACTTGGCTCAAAAATAAACGAAAAATATTTAGGAACTGTTGGAAAAGTCGGTTGCTTTTCACTGCAATCAAATAAAATAATCACAAGTGGGCAAGGAGGAGTAATTGTTACTAACAATGACCAGTATAATGAAATAATTAGAAGATTAAGAGATTTTGGAAGATTCAACAAAGAATTTTTACATAAAATAGTGGGATATAATCTAAAATTTAATGACTTATCTGCGGCACTTGTATTAGGTCAATTTAACAAGTTGGAAGAAAGGAAAAAATTATTAATCAAACAAAGAAACCAGTATGAACAGGAACTTTCATCTGTAAATAAAATTAAATTTCCAGAATTTGAAGAAGGAGAAATTCCTCTTTGGATAGATGTGATTGCTAAAAACAGAGATGAACTTTTTGAATATTTAAAATCTTTAGAAATTTATTCTCGTAAATGCTGGCCAGCTTTGCATAAAAATCCTCCTTACCAAAATCAAGGAACTGATGAAGATTATCCAATTTCAACTTTTATTTCAAATAATGTGCTTTGGCTACCAAATGGTCCAGGATTAAAATCTGAACAGATAGATTTCATATGTTTAAAAATAAAGGAGTTTTATAATAAAAACGATAACCTATCTGATTAAGAAACCAACTTTAAGAGAATATAAAACACTCAGAAATGTTGTTGATTGGAATCTTGAGGAAAAAGGGATTACAAATGAAAGAGCAAAGGAATCTTTAAAAAAATCTCCTATTTGTGCTTGTGCTTATGACAGAAGAAAAATAGTTGGGATGATTAGATTATCTGGAGATTTAAGTATGTATGGATATATTCAAGACACTATTGTTTCTCCAGAATATCAAGGGAAAGAAATTGGATTTAACTTATTAAATAAAATATTAGAGAATATAAAAGGTAAAAAAGGATATCTGCTAGGAGTTTGCCCAAGCAAAATTTCGGTAAATTTTTATGAAAAAGTTGGTTTTATAAAAAGACCGGAAGATCTTAATGGATTCATGAGCCTTGAAATAAAATAAAAGTTATAAA
>Ga0222640_1000442_pt1 | contig 12746 bp, 24 predicted proteins | sample AntAcemetagen187_FD_181144 | JGI IMG/M metagenome (GOLD analysis project Ga0222640, IMG submission 181144) | Saline water microbial communities from Ace Lake, Antarctica - #187 | ecosystem: Environmental > Aquatic > Non-marine Saline and Alkaline > Saline | place: Antarctica: Ace Lake... | reverse complement strand
GCAATTACACAAGAATTAGAGATAAAAGAACTTTATAAATATTTGCCAAACTATCCGAAATGCTCTTCCCTGTGGCAATTAGCACAAAGTAAAACGCATTTTTTTGCCTCTGCTATTACAACTTCCCTACTTACATTACCAATAAGATTGGATAAATTATCTTTTTTTATGTCTGAGACATGATGAAAATCCAAAGCATAAATACTTCTACAATACCCACATTTAGAACACTTTCCACCAAGCATATCAACAATTTCTTTTCTAAGTTTAATTTTACTTTGTCTTCTCCATTCAACAGATTTTTTCACAAGCTTCTCTCTGTTTTTTTTATAATACCTCTTATAGTATTTACGATTATGTTTTAATTGTTCTTCTTTATCTTTGTATGGCATTGCAGAAAAAGGAATCGTAACTTTATAAAAGTTTACAATATTAAGCCTCTACCCAGAATTGAACTGAGAGTAATTCCTTACAAGGGAATTGTGTTTCCATTACACCATAGAGGCAATGCGTGATAAGAGAATTGAACTCCTACTTTTTGGTTGGAAACCAAACGTCATAACCATTAGACCAATCACGCTTAATAAGCCGTGCCATCGGCGGATCCAATATCCCTATTGTTCTTGTAAGAACAATCTTGGCAATTGATCTTTTGTATGTAACGTCCATCATTAACAGAAATAGAGCCTTTGATGTTTGTTGATTTACACCCAGGGCAGTTTCTTACGACATTCATTGTAACCTTAATAGGAAGAGATATCTTATAAAGATTCCCTACCTATTCTACCCTCCAAAAACTTTTAACAAGATTTATAAGTCCTGGTTTACTTATTATTGTTTGCATACTTCTCATTTTTAAGGACCGCAAGTAGCATTTACTGAAAACGAAAAATTATTTAACGCATCAATTATGTCTGAATTATTTACTTTTGGGCAAGAGAGGGTTTGATCACAAACGCAATCAGGATATGAAATTGATGGGCAGGTCACTTCTGCTTTAGGGCAGTTGCAATCTGGGCAATCAAATTCAGTTTTGAACTTGTCATTTGAAACACTCCAAACAAAAAATAATCCAAAAATTATAATTACTCCGATTAGTACGGAGATCAACATCTTGTAAGAACTTTGGTTGTAAACCCTAACATCGGATCCAAATTCTTTAAGCTTTTTGTTGGCTTTTTCTTTGTATTTTTTTGAATCAAATACTGGAAGTTGCTCAGAACGATTAACAACGGTCTCTTTTGGGCTTGGATTATTTTTCCTTTTCTCTATGAAATTAAATTTAGTCTTATTCTTATCATGGTGATAATCTCCCTTAACGTCCTTATAAAAAGCATCAGGATTAATGTCGTGTTTGCCATTCTTTTTACTCATCTTCCTCCTCCCTATTCTCAAAAACTTCTTCAATAATAACTGAAAGTTTTGTTATCAAATGGATAAACCACAATATTGATAAAATTGAAAAAACAAGTATCCAATAAATCTTCTGTGAAATTGAGAACGAAATAATTGCTATTGTGATTATTGTTGAGACAAACATACAAAATAAAGTTGTTAATTTTTCAATTCTTTTTGATTCAATATAATCAGATCTTAATTCAGTTTCAGTGAGCCTCTTAACAGGATCTTTCTTAAAAATACCCATAGTCTTCCCCTTCTTCCATTGATTTCTTATTCTGTGCCAAGATTTTTTTTACAGCCTTAGTTTGCTCAAGCTTTTTGTCATATCCTTCAATTCTTTTCAAAGCCTTGGTCCACTTAATCTTTGCTCCAGCTTTTTGATCTGCACGAACACACATAATATTTGCAGAGATTAGTAGGTTATGTCTCCATTTCCAAACAGGATCCTTGAATAATTTTTTTCTACAAGGCTCACATAACCCCTCATCGTGTTCCTGGCAGTAATAAATACTCCTAAGACCCATCTCTGATGCCATGCTCTCAATACTACTATTTAGAAAAACTATGTATGGCTTATAATTCGGATCCTTACATTCTGAACACTTAGTCATAGTAGTCACGAGCCTCCTGGTAAGTGAATCTATCTTTGAAAATAGGTTTTGATTTATTCCAATTGAAAAATCCATATTTTTTTCTTACGCTATCGTTAATTTCAGTTTCTAAATTATCAAACTCATTGTGAATCATGTTTATTATATCCCTAACTTCTTTTTCCTTCTCCTCAAACTGCCTATACAATTCTTGGATATCACCATAATTTTCAATAAACTCATTCTTTACCTTCAATAAAATTTGATCCTCAGAAATTGAATCAAACTCTTTGAAAGACCCCCTTATTTCGTATGGAGACGATGAATGTTTAATCCCCATAATTCTTCCGATAGCTTTCTTTTTATTAGAATAATCCTTATATTCAAAAACAATTAAATCTCCTTTTTTGAAATTAATTTTATCCATAAAGTTTTGAATCTCAACTTCTGCCTTTGGTTTGGTAGTGAAAACATCTTTATCAAAATATCCTCCACAACTATTTTCGTCAAGAGTATATCCCACTTCCTTGCCAGAATTTATAATTGCAAATACTTCTTTTTCTTCAATCTCACAATCCTTATTGATTATGAAAACTTTCTGCCCTATCTTAATTTCGTTTTTTGTCATTTTTTCTTTTTGGAATTCCTTTTTAGTTTTTCTGCTTCCTTTGGACCAATGTCATCCCCTGGTCTCTTCTCAATTGTTTCAATCTGTTTGCTCTTTTTTTCTACCATCTTTTAGTATGAATTTGATTTAAATAAAAATAAAAATAAAAAATATATTTTGCTTATGCTCCTGGAGTTACTGTTTCAATAACATCGCCCCGAATAAACTTGGTTCCATCACTTGATTGGATCACAAGATTAATGTGAATGTCAAAAGCCAAAAGTTCTCCTTCAATATCTGGATTACTTCCTTTCTTAACAACAATCACTTTTTTACCCTTAAGTGAGTTAAGAAAATCTAATGGTCTATCAATTGCCATGTTCACTAATTAGTCCATGAGCCTCTCCCTTAGTTAGTTCTTCTGGATACTTAATCTCCAATTCATCAAGCCTATGCTTCTGCTTGTCTGTTGCAGGTGCCTGTGGATCTTTTATATTAAAAGATTTATTCGGATAACTCTTCTTGGGTTTTTCCTCTTTTCCTCCCAGGAGAATATTAGTTGCGCAATTAAGAATTGCATCATCACTTGGTTTGAAATCTTCCGACTTCAGAGACTTAACATCATCAATGATTTTTTTAAGGTCTTTCATGTTCGCTACCTCCTTTCACTTCCTTTAAGGATAGATTTTTAATACGATCTGCAATGTTTTCAATGTCTCCAATCAACTTCGTTTTATCAAACTCAAGTCCCTTAAGTAATGCACAAGCAATTAAATATTGACAAAAAGGTTGGTTCTCTTTTGGAGAAATTCCATCAGAAATTATTTTAACTCCATTCAGCCCAAGAAGAATTGGATTGTCATTCTCAATTTGATTATAACCACTATTCAAAGTATCGGTTCCACATTTAGAAATATGAAGTATAAACTTTGTTGGCTCTGCAACACTTAGTTTTTTCTTTACTTCTTTTTTCCCACTTTCTTTTGTGGCTTTCTTTGCGGTTGTTTTTTTGTCGGTCGGCATTTTTCGTTTTTTGTATTTTTTAGAATATCATCAACATCTTTTCTCACTGCGCTTACTATTCCCTCAACCATCTCCACAGCCATCTCATCGGCTACTTTCCTTTCCTTGGATTCTTCTCGGAGATCATAAAGTTCGGATAATAAATCGGTCATATCCTCCTGATTAATTAATGGAATAATTACAGATAAAGCTTTTCCCCTATCTTGGGAATTCTCAAGAAAATGATTTCTCATAGCCTGTTCCGCTTCTAAAACAGGGCATCTTGCAGAAACTTTAGGTTTTGGCTTAGACAAGTCTAAATACTCAACTCCATCAATTTTCTCAAAAGAAAATCCTTTTGCTTCCATTTGTTTTTTATTCAACATTTTCTTTGGTTAATGAGATCAGGTATGTCTCCAAACTGTGCCTCTCATTGTGTTTTAGTAATGGGTTTTCAAGAATCTTTTTAGTCTTCTCAATCTCCCTGTGAATTGCGCTTCTTTCCATATAATAGTATGAAGTTCATACTTTATAAATGTTTCCCTATCGCCCCATAAGACTTCCCATAATATTTGTTGAGGTCTCTTTTATATTCACTTTGTTTTGTTTTAATTTATCAACGTACTGCGCAAGATCCTTTGTAGTCTTTAATCTTTCTTCACTAACAACACTACTGCAACTAAGAACCTCAAATTTAATATTTAACTCTTTAGTCATCAGCCTAACCGCCACTTGCACGTCTTCTTCAGTAATAACTATTTTCCCATCTCTAATTTCCCTATTAAAGACATTCAAAAAGCAGTGCGCCACCATATACCTAAACCCTTGATGCAACTCCCTGAAAAAACTAAACTTCGTTTTCCTTGCAATTGGATTTACAAGTGGCTTCCAAGCATTAATTAATCTATCTTTGAATTCTGGGTCCACAATATATCCAGTTATTGGGTCAATATCCCTATGGCGATTTAATTGGATCTCTAATAATTCTTGATAAAATCTTGCAATCCCCATTTCCTCATCCTCACCGTGATGTTCTTTAAAAACTCCATTTCCAACAAATTCTCCGATCTGCTCATGCTCAAGTGGGTCGTGAAAAATAAGACAAACTGCGGTCCTGAACAACATACCATCAGAAATAACAGAAGTTAATGAATTTGGAGTCCCTGCAAGAAAAGCCACCGCCTTAATTTTCTTTTCACTGGAATCAGTTCTCTTAGTCATCCTTGAAATCTTTTGCTCATCACCAAGAATATTTTCCATAGTTTTTGAAAGTGTTTTGTCGGAAAATATCTTAAAGACATCCCCAACAACAACACTAACAAAATCTTTTTGAGAGATCACTTCGTATAGTTTTGCATCAGTTATTGATTCAAACGGAAATGAGTTATAAGATAATTTTGAAAATGTTTCTGCTATTGAAGACTTTGCGGTCCCTGGGGGCGCAATCAAAAGAAAATTAATTGATGGTTTGATCTCTCTTGCGTGTTCATGAGGAATTGATGGGAGAATTAAACTCGGTATAACTAAAGCTAATGTTGAGAAAACTTCTCTTCCCATATACATATAAATCCCTTCGTAATAATCCCTAATAAATTTATAAGGATTTTTTCGGATGGTTTCCATCAGGTCGGTCATAATGTTATGAAAGTATGATTCTTTAAAAACCTTTGCCAAAAATTATAATAATTCCAAGACAACAATCATATAAGCAAAAAGGATTAAGTTTAAGATTGTTATTATTGCTGTTTGAAACGGAAACATATATTTTTTCCCTCTCTTCTCTGCAAATTTAAAAAGCCAATTTGATTGTTGCTCTGCAAACCAAACAACAAGCGCACCAATAAACATTGCGGTAACGGAATGATCCAGCCCGATTAAATCAGAAAGCCATGCAAGAAGAGAAATCGCAGGGGCGCAAACCAAAGAACAAACCATTACTCCTTAACCTCGCCATCATCATTAGCATATTGGAAACATTCAAGATCACGAATATCCATGTGGCAATATCCAGAAGAGTGACTCGCAATTAAGAAAACGTGAAAGTATGAAATATCCTCCTCTTTGCTCACGAAGATTCTTATCCTTTGGGTTTCTCCATATCCATAATGCTCCATGTATCTTTCATAAAAATCAGTATAACTTCCGCAATCTCCTCCACGGTCCATCATCTCTTGAACATCCAAAGTAAGGTCGTCATCAGTAACATTGTAAAAGAAATATTTCCTGGCAAAATTATTTAGACAAACTGCTGTATCCTGAAAGGAAAGATTTACACAATCTGGTCCGCTTAAATATGCCTCACTATTAACCACTTCTTGAAGATCAACTTTTTCTCTGAATTCTAAATCAAAATTGTAAACAGTAACAACTGATAAGCCAATTAAGAATAAAAATAAGAATACTTTTGAAAATCCAATTATTTTCTTTGTACGCTTTATTTTTTTAAAATCCAAATATTCTTCCCTACTCAGCATTTTCATTTTGGACCATTAAACCTCCTGCGCAATCATAAAGATCTTTCCCAGGCGCAAAAGGAGTCCCATCTTCTGCACATTCACATTCCGTAGCTTCAAGCCACACATAAGAAATCTCTTCTTTTTTGAATTCAAAACATTTTGGCAACAAAACATCATATTGCTCTTTCGCCCTGGTCTCATTGTAAAGATTGAATCCAGTGAATTCCCCATCAACCGCTTCGCAATTTTCTTGAGGTGATTTTGTCCAATCAATATTTTTTCCTCCTATGCCTCCAATGGTTTTATTCACAACACATGGGATAAGTCCATCAATTAATTCATAATGCCACAAATCTTCACAAACCATTATGCTATCCATAACTTCTCCATCAAGAACAAAAGTGTAGCTTCCGATCTCATCAACATCATTATTGAAAATATTTTTAACTAAAACCATCCCCAAAATCAACATACTCATAGATAAAACAATTATAACGATTGTTCCGATTGAAAGTTCAATTGCGCCTTTTTTTGATTTCATTTTTTATTTTCCCCCATCTCAAAATAGATCCTGTCTGAGTTTTCACAATAACATTTTGTACTCCACTTGAAGGGAAGTATTGTATGTATGACATCAATCCTATCGCATCTTGAGATATTAAGCTTTTCTAATTCTTCAAGGCACATATCTTTTTCTATTTCTACCATGCTCCAATTTATCACTACAAATAAGAATAGCGCCACACAGCAGATTATTGTTATGATTTTTGTTTTCATGGTTTCTCCTGGAAAGTATTTTCTTGAAGTTGAGTTAATAAATTATGGATTATGCTCTTTAAGACACCAACCATTGTATAGATATTCAACTCTCCGCCGAACTTCCATGTCAACTTTTTTTCTCCAGTTTCTGGATCTGCGATTGCAAAAACTTTCAATAATTCAACTGCTGGTTTGCCGTCTATTTCTTCCATTTTTTCCTCACTATTTTAAAGTTGCTCATATTCTAAAGTGTTAAAGTACATTTATTTTTTTCTCCCGAAAATTATTAAAATTGATAATAAAAAACCAATGGTCCAAAATGTTGTCCAAAAAAGATCATAACTTATTCCCCATAATGGGAAATACGGATAAAAAGGATAACTCTCCCAAAGCCCCAAAATCTCAACCCAATGCAATGTTGCATCCCATAAAATCATTATAGAAAGCAAAATTTTGTGCCACAATCTAATTTTCATTTGGATCCTCATAATTAATTATTTTGATAATTTCTTTTAAATTAAAATGAGCCAAATTACATTTCCCACAAGCACAAGTCATCCCAGCCTTCCGAACCTCATCATTTTTGATTTCTGCTTCTCTTTCAAACCTTTTTATTATTCTTTGTTTTTGTCCTGTCATTCTAATTCCAATACCTCTGGATTTAATTTTATTTTTTGACCATATTTTTTTCCATGATTGGGATTATTAGTATATCCACAATGTTTGCAATATTTTATTTTATTCACACCCTCATAAAGTTTGTGATTACAATTAGGACACTTCTTCATTCTGAAACAACCTCGTCTGCTTTGTTTTCTCTGGATTTTTCTTCTCTAATTCTTGCTTCAACTTTTTCTTCCGCCTTTGCTCGGATTTCTTTATGCTCCTCAATTCTTGTTTTGTATAAGCCATTTGTTATTCCTGCTGGACTGCAATGAGATTGTGTTATTCCGATAGTGCCCTTTGTGTGTTCTGTCACAGATTCAAATTTTTTCCTCATCCGCAATATGAGGGTGTACCTTCAGATTCACTTCCTCTCCCTGATTTAATTATGCCATGGTTCGGACAAAACAATTCACCACCATTTCCTTCTTTTAATTTCACACCGCAAAACGGACAGCCTTCGTCAACCATTATTCAAGACCCTCAACTTTATCTGCATATTTAAATCCCTGAAAAGACTTTGTTGGGATGGGTTTAATATCCTTCCAAGTTTTAGGATTCCATTCAATTTTGCATCCATGATAATCCTCAAGATCTTCAATAATAAAATAGCCTTTAATGAATCCTTTTGTTGCAAAATAAATCCTCTCACTATCTCCTAACTTTTTCGGAAGACTTGGTAATTCCCAAAAGAAATGTGTATAATCTTCTTCTCCTTTTTTCAACCCTTTTTTATGATTCAATTTTTCTTCGGTCGTGTAGATAATAATATTAACCATTTTATTTTGGAGGATAAAGAACTCCCTCCAATTGAACTTTAATCTCTGAAGATACAAACCTCATAACCCTATACCTTCCATTCCCACGACCAAGATTTCTATACTCAGTTACTAAAATTCCATAATCTTCAAAAGCAGAAACAAGTTGAGAAATACGTGATGGGCTTAAGTCTTTTAATTGTAAAGTTAAATCGGAATGTCGGAAGAATTGTTTTTTGTCGGATATGTAAAGTAGGGCTTCTAAAAATCTTTTTTCAGAGGCAGTTAAAGCATTAGTGAAAGTTTTCCAATCCTCTCTCTCAAGATTTTTGGCAATCTTATCAATGTAGTTTTCAGTATAGGTATTTGCAAGAACACATTTCATTACAATTTGTAGTGCCACCCTTGCAGAACCCTGGCGACCAGCATAAGCGCAAATTTTAGATAATGGAACTTTTGGGAATTTAATTTTTGACATATCTTTCAAACGATCATCAATAATATCTCTAATCTCAAGAGCATTATAAGATGGAAATTCAACTTTGTCAAAAAATAATGTTAATCTTGCATCTTCGGGCATCATATCTAAAACAGTTCTTTTATTTGTGATAATAATTATTGGGCATTGTGTACCTCTATAAAGAGTGTTTAAATTATCAAATAAATTTTCATGATCCCTTATTTTATTAACCTCATCAATAACTAAAATCTTTGGAGTCTTTTTTAGAAATTTAATTCCTTCTGCTAATAATTTTTCAACAGTGCTACAATTAATATCAAATAATGCTCTTAGTGTTTTGAATGTGGTTTTTGTATCTGCCCCAGATGCAAAAAGAACATTGTTTTTTTTCTCATCAGAATGATCATTAATTATTCTTGTTGTTGTTGTTGTTTTTCCAGATCCAGTAACTCCTTGAATTAATAAATTTGATGCCATTCCGAATTCATTGAAGTTTTTAAAAACAGCCTCTATTACTTTCATCTGCTCTTTTCTATGGAGGATGTTCTTCGGTTCAAATGATTCTGTTAATTCTCTTATCATAATAATGTTATGAATATCATACTATTTAAACTTACCTGTTTTTATAAAGTGATAAAGTGATGTACTTTATCGTATATTTCTTCTTTTATTACCGACGATGACTCTTAATTTTATATCTCACTTTTTTCTACGTGTGTGTTACTAAAGTGTTAAAGTCTATTAGAAATGAGACCAACAAAAGAAGTTTTTACCGACGAAAAATAAAATTACAACCTATATACTATACTATACAAATATTTATAAATATAATATATATATATATATTCACTTTAACACTTTAATATATTTTAGACTTTAATTTTATGAATTCATTATCAATTTTTTAGGGATATGGTTAATAGGAATCTGAGTTACACTTTATCACTTTCAAAATACACGGATGCAAAAAAAAGGGAAATTAAAGTGTTATTTACACACAAAAACCCTAAAAACACGTTAAAAAACAGTTCACTTTATCACTTAAATATAAATATAACTTTAATAAAAAGCCTCGCCAGGGAGAAACTGATCCATTCCCCCCTGGGCGATATTCAGCATATCACAAGCTAACCGATTCTTTAAGTCAACCGATCAAACACTGCTTTCTTCTAAGGCGTATCTTTTGACATGGTGTACACATATCAAAGAGTTTGAAAGCTTGAATCAAAAGAAAAAACCCTTTAAATATTTTTGTATTGAACAAAAAATATGAAAGTATGATAAAATTTAAAAACAACTTTCTCGTCACATAATTAGCACGGTAGCTTAGACTGGTTAAAGCATCAGACTCATGCTCTGGGGATCGGAGGTTCAAATCCTCCTCGTGCTATTTTTTCTTCCTATCACATTTTAGTAGGGATAGTTTATAAGTTAGAAAATTATAATTAGAATATGGCAAAAAGAAAAGGAAATACAGTTAGAGGATATAAATCTAAGGCTGTAAAAAAGAAATGTAATTTTGGAGTCAATAAAAATACTGGCAAGTGCCTGAAACACCAAAGGCGAAAAAATTAACATGGCAAATAAATGTAAAAAGGGATTTAAGAAAGTTGGAAAGTCTTGTGTGAGTAATAAATCTTTTAAGCGGTTCGGAAAGTTTGCAGATGAAGTGAATGTGGTTAAACTTGCTATTATTGGTGCAATAACTTCAGTTGGTGGTTGGGCAATCTTTAAGGGTATTGTTGAATTAACTGGGATGGAAAATTTAAATCCATATATCATGATCCTTATTGGGATCGCAATCATTGTTGGAGCATATAAATTTGGCTTCGGGAAACTAAAATGAAGATTCAATTAAATTTTACAGGGGGTGTAACAAATGGCAAAAGCTAAAAGAAAGTGTAAGTTTGGTGTGAATAAAAAAACCAAAAAATGCTTGAAGAACAAAAGAGCAAAGAAAAAGTAACTTTCCTTTGTAAAGAAGGTTGGTAGTTCCTATCTTAATTACTAATTTGTTTAACTTGTAAGAGTTGTTTTTTTTAAAAAAACTACCACTTATATTCTTTGAGGGGGATGCTACGAAAAAGGTCGGTCGGATGAACTCTTTCTTATTGTTCTCCCCTCTTTTCTTTTAGCCGTGGCATCGCCCTGGAGTATTTTTTCTTCTATCCGAAACATTTATAAAGTATGAACTTCATACTACAATATGGACATCCTAAATTTTATTCCACAAATAGGTGAAGGAGTTTCATGGGTGACACAAAAAGCAATTGTTCAGCTTTCAACATGGGGCTTGAACTTAACTGCACTCCAGACTAAAATCTTTTTGGTTATAGTCTTCGGGTTTTTAGTTTACTTGCTTTTTTCAGTTATCACAATCGCAAAAAAGGTGTTAAAGTGGGGGTTGATCGCATTGGTCATCTTCTTGGCAATATCTGTTGCAGTATCAATATTCGTATAAAAAACAAAAAAAATGAAAACCGACCGACAAAAGAGAATCGTACTATCAGGAATGTTTGTAATGTTAAGCCTAATGTTAATTGGCTTGACATCCGCAAGTGTAGATATCACTTTCCCAGATCCAATTCCAAGCACGATAGCACTAAACCCTTTCAACCCATCACAAATTATTGAATTCACAAATTCAAATATCTCCGAAGATCTTCAATTAAGTTTTTCTGTTTCTTCCGAACTACAACCTGTTGTAACATTATCCAGGACAACTTTAGATGTTGGAGTCAATCCATATAAAGGTTCAATAACTTTATCAATTCCCGAAGAAGGATATCAGGAAGGAGGATCTTTCAACGGATTCCTAACTTATACCTCAACTTTGGGTACTGGCTCAATTCCAGTTTCTGTTGTTCTTGGTCCCGAGGAAGATGAAATTATTCAGGGAGATCTTATTGTTTTTCCAACTTCAAAAGTTACAACTGTTCAACAAGGATCAAAGAAAACCCAAAACATTTTAATTACAGTTCCAGCGACTTATCCAAGGACAGTAACAATTCAATCTGTTGATTTTAATCCTGGGACAGAGACTATACTTTTTGGAGATCTTAATCTTGGGCAAGTTGCTCCAGGAAATTCAATTCAAGTTCCTATAGTTTTCTCTGGGGAGAATGCGCAAACAGGAAGTTATCAAACTCAGTTGAGTATTTTTGCGACGGATTCTGAAGGGCAAGTTGCCCTCCCAACAATAAGTTTAACCTTACAAGTCACGGCAGGGGTAACTCCAGTAACTGAAGAAACTTTTTCAACTCCGCCAACCTGTTCTTTATCTGCGACCACAATGAACCTAAACAATACTTATTCTTTTACTTGTAGTGGGGTTGTTTCAAATTTAGAAGTTAGCATCCCTTCCTCTGATTATTATGTTGGAAAAAATGTTGAAGTCTCATCTGGCATTTATAGATATGATTTTATGCCAGTTGAATATGGCGAGACCGAATTCAAAGCAGAATTTAGATACAACGGCGCATCAATCTTTGCACCATTCAAACAAAATATAAGAATAAGTTCTGCAGGATCTCTTATTCCAGGGACAAGTCTTAAATTCATTTTTACTCCAAAGTTAGATCAAGCTACAGGAGATGAGGATAAATATTTGATTCAGTTAGCAGATAATAAAACTGGGTCCTTAGTTTCAGACCCGAGAGTTTGGGTTGATGCGGTTGAGATAAATTCAACATCTTCAGACACTTTCCAATTTCCATTTGAGCCAAATAGAAATTATGAAGTTAGGGGGAAGTCTCCAGGTTATGAAGATTTCGTTCAAACAATAAATATTAATCCTCAGAAAATTGAAATAAGATTTACTCCAGGAGTTGGAGATTCTGCAACAATGTTTAACATTACAACCTCTGTTGATAATGCGACACTTACAATTTTAGACCAAACTTACATCGGAAGTTATTATGGAGTTCTCCCTGGGGGGAATGTTGAAATTAAAGCTGTGAAAGATGGATACAAAACAGAGATTGTGAATTTCACTGTTGATGATAGACCGAGGATAATTGGCATAAGTGGAGAGTTTAAAAAGAATGTTGA
>Ga0222640_1000438_pt1 | contig 12785 bp, 14 predicted proteins | sample AntAcemetagen187_FD_181144 | JGI IMG/M metagenome (GOLD analysis project Ga0222640, IMG submission 181144) | Saline water microbial communities from Ace Lake, Antarctica - #187 | ecosystem: Environmental > Aquatic > Non-marine Saline and Alkaline > Saline | place: Antarctica: Ace Lake... | reverse complement strand
CTTTAATATTATCTTGGTAAGTACCAATAATCTTATCCTTCTCTTCTAATAAAGTATATGCATCATTTAACTTAGCAGAAGCTTTATCTAATTTCTCAAGAACATCGTTAAGTTCACCTTTAGTTTCCTCAAGCTCTTCTTTAACTTCAACACTCTTTGGTCCACCACGTAGTTTATCAGATAACTTCTTAGCTAATTCTTTTACTTCTGCATCATCAGATGAATCAGATAATGTTTCTAATGCGCCAACCAATCCACTAATATCAATAACATCTTTAGTTTCTTGTTTCTCTTTAGGTACATTTTCAACTTCTTCTTTCTTCTCTTCTTCTACAGGTTTAGTTTCTTCAACCTTTTCTGCAGGTTTAACTTCAGTAACTTCTTCTTTAACTTCTTCCTTAGCTGGTTCTTCCTTAGTTATTTCTTCTTTAATATCTTCAGTCTTTTCTTTTGTTTCAGTCATTGTATTATCCTCATTATTTTTTTGTTCTTTTACTTCAGAGAATTTTGAAGGTTTAGCTTTAAATTTTGTTGAAACGGTTTTAGTCTTTTTACTAAACTGTTCTATTTCATTTATCTTACATGGTTCCATTGCTTGTTCTGGTACAACAGAAAATGAAAGTAATTCAAACAAATCAAACCTAACATCTCCAATAGGATAACCTTCTTCATCTCTTTCTAATTCATCAAAATTTGAAATAAGTGGAGCTAATATAGGAGAGATACCAAAGTCTGCGCCAAATTCAATCTTTATTGCAGTATCCATATCAACTATTTCTAAATTACCAATCCATTTATCTCCTTTTAATCTAATATCTTTAACATAACCAATCCATTTATCAGCATCATAGTCTTCATGGTTTAAGAAAAGTGAACAATTATCTGAATTGAAATCAGTACCAGCATAACTCTTTACAACAGATTCACTAGTAATCTCTGTTTCATTCCAATTACCAGCAGCTAAAACATATACATCTCGTACCACATATGGTAATTTTATATTGTTAAGATTCTTCTTTGAGAATTTTCCAAGTTTGTTATATTTCTGTTTAAGTGTAATGTCTGCTACCATATGCTTTTTAATATCATTCTTAATTAATAAATGTTTCGTATAACATAAATATTATTAATTCAAAACTAACTCCTCTAACCCATCAGAATGAGTATACAAATAATTAATTCCTTTACCTTTAATGTGCTTCCTTGCTTTTAGTAATTGGCTTCTAGCTTTCCTAACAGACTTCTCGTGTCTGTTAGTTTTTGCTTCATAAATATCTGTATGGTATTCTATTGTTGTTTGTGAATCATCATTTGGTCCACATACAAATACCCTATATTTTACTAAAGCATCTATCTCTCCATTAGGAATATCTACATTATGCTTAGCATATAATTCTGGCCGAGTATCTACAATATACTTAAACAATTCTCTTTCAGTTTTTAATCCCCAATTAGAGTTCATTTTTTAAAAGAGTAATGACAATAATGACACACGTAACTAATGATATGACTTCCCTTATCTACTTTCTGCCACAGTTTACAATATGGACACTTCATTGATTTAAAGGTATTACCTTCTTTAATCCTCCACCAAGGAGAATCACCAATTATTCCTAGCGTTTGCATTTATTATATTTGGTTCATTCTTCTGGAAGTACATAGTTTGTACAAGATGGTAAATATCGTAACACTTCAGTTAATCCAACATCAATTGGAATTTCCATCTGTTCATTTCTTGATTGATATTCACAAGGGAATTTACATCTACACCATAATTCTCCTTCTTCTTGTAATAAATAATCGCAAAGTTCTTCTGCCATTTACAACGTCACCCTTATTTGATGTTTAATTCCACTTAACTTTATTTTTGGACTCCCCTTTCTCATTGGTTCATATGCTTTCATATGTGCATAACTACCCCAATGGTTTAAGAACGACCCAGTAAGTAAAAAGTGTTTCTGTGCCTCAACTACAGTTTTGTTTTTTAAATCTGCCCTATAAAAGTTCTTTACATGGTGGCTTAACTGATGAAGATGTGCATGACAATAAATCTCTGCATCTACCATATCAGCTAATCTCAAAGCAGCTTTAATTTTTGTATGAGGCATTACCGCTCCGCTAGCTCCATGAGTAGAGTAAAGCATATAGTTTTCTTTACCAACCCTTATTTGATGTAATTTACCCCAACCTAAATATTTAACATCTAACATCTTGGCCATTAGTTTAGTAATGTCGACCCCTGAATGTTTGAAAACTCTATACTCATGATTTCCTGGATGCATTCCAAGAAGTAATCCTTTCTCAGCTAATGGTTTTAATAATTCTATTGCTTCTTCTAGTTGACCTTGTAATATCTTTTCCTGTTCAAATACCCCAGCACCAACAGAATCTTTGGTTGCAGTTTCAACCAAATCACCCATTTCGATAACATAAGCATTGTTTTCTAAACACCAACTAACTATTTCTCTGTGCATTTCTCTATCATAATACCTACTCCCAATATGTGGGTCGCCCATAGGTACAATTACTGCTTTATCTCCAGGTATAACTACTCTATTTAAAGTAGGTTTAAGTTCATTTTTAGAAGCGGCATGATGTAAACTATCCCACTCCCCCATTTTTTCTTCAAGTCCCATTTTCCATACATACCTCATATATCCCAGTTCCTTCTGTAGTTCCATCTTCATACATAGTTAAACTGTTCTCTTCCATTAATCTAAATATCTCTGTAGCTCTAGGTTCTGGTATTCTATATCCACAAGAAAAAGAGAAAGGAGATAAATCCTGTTCAAGATGTTTAGAAATATATAAATCCCCATCGTCACCTAGTAAAATAGAACTAGGGGTATTATTACAATCAAGATAAGTAACTTCAGCATTGACTTTTACGTCAATTGGCATTTTATTTACCTGCCAATAATTTCCTTAATGCATTCAATACAATTCCAGATATTCCTACAATTGCTGCAGTATACATACCAAAATCAACATTGGGTATAACTTCTAATCCATAAGTTATTAATGCTCCACCCATAGCTATTCCTGCACCTTTAAGAATTTTAAGGCCATCTTCTTTGTTCAATTTTAATTTAGTACTAGTTTCATTAATTTTTACCTTTACCATTTTAATTTACCTCCATATGATTATAATTGTTCAATCTATTTAAAGCTTACTTTATTTTAATATTATTCTCCAGTAGTCAAAACCAATCTTACTAAAAAAGTCATAAGGAATTTCACAATATCCTTTATTTCCCCATCCACTTCCCCAACTATTTCTAGATATAAATACTTTCTTTATATTATCGTATCCAATAAATGTCTGAGCGTGGCCACCATAGTATGTTCCTTCTGAAGAGTTATAACTATAACTTGATTTATTTAACTTCATATACTGTCCGTAAACTCTTATACCACAGACTACAGGTATCCCTTCTAAAATAGATTGTTTAATTTCTTCTAACGTAATAACTCTTTCATATCTTAATACTTTATACATTCCAGAAGTTGCATAAGTAGCCCAACTTGGTTCAACATTAAACTTCTTAATATCATATGGCCATACATATTCTGTGGGCATATTAAAATCCCTAAGCGTTTTACAACTATCTCTTATTGTCATACCTGCATCTCTAGGGAACGTATTATTAACATGCTTTCTAGCATTATAATAATGATATAATTCACTTCCCTCTAAGTATCTTCTTGGATTTTTATTTAACATCATTATCTCATAAGCTGCAACGGCTGCATGACTTGCGCAAGAACCGATGCTCAGCTGATGTCTAACTGGTGGAAGGTTTCTAATAGAAAACTTATCTGGAATAACTGTAACCGAATTTGAGCTGAACACATAATCTCTTGCATCTTTCTTGCCAGTAATTAACTTAACAACTTTATCTTTAGTCTCTAATCTATCCTTTAAAGTGTTGTCTTTAGATTTTATTTTTATAATTAACTTAATTAAGTAAGATAATAGTTTTTTCATTTTAGTTACCTCAAGCGTTATCCATAATAAATGCACCATACAATACTACTTTCTTAATATCACTATCATTATCAATCTTTACGTTATAATAATAAGTACCTGCATCCATACTCAAATCTATAGTTGTTAATTCAAATGTGCCTATTCCTGTTAATGGTGCAGAGATTGTTGCAGTCTTTGTTACTAACGCAGTTGCATCAGAGTCTATTCTATTAGTCTTGATATATAATTTCATTGAATATCCAGTTAATGGAAAGATTACTTTATTGCTATCTTTAACAGTAACATCAAAAGTATCTTCCTCTTCAACAAAATATTTTATTTCTAATTCGTTTGCCATTTTTATTCCTCTTAATCAATATTTCCATTTAGTGTTGATGTTGTTATCTCACCTTCAATAGATGTAGATGATACTGAACCACCAAGATTTGAAGAAGAGATAGTTGAACTTAATAAATCTGAACTAATATTTCCAATAATATCTTCTGTATCAATACTTCCTTCAACATTATTATTATATATGCCTTCATAAAGTTGCAATGCTATTTCCCATTCTTCGTTTGCATTGTGAGTAAACACATCAGTATAAGTCTGATAACCAGATTCTGTAATTGTTATAGTAAACGGATAATAATCTTCTTTTTGGTCAACCTCATAAGTATTTAAACTATGTGCTGGTGTATCACCAGAAGTTGTATAAACACTCATTAATATATCTGGATTAATTTGGCCATTAACATCAGTTGTAAAAGGGCTTCCACTTATTTCATCCCCATTTGTATCTTTTATTATCACTGATGTTCCAACAATAGCAGTACCTGTAGAATCTTTAACTGTAAGTAATAGTGAATTATAAATATTTATAACTGAATACAAAGCAATATCTGAATCCAACATATCTGAATTTGTAAATTTAAAATCGACCAAATTAAATGTTGTTTTATATCCTTCAACCATAGAACCACCTGGATAATTCCAAATTGGAGTGTTGGTATCTGTAAGTTCAAAATCTCTATATGTAACCGCAACATCTGTTTCCCAACTTCTAGTAGATAATCCATATTCCCCATAAATCTTTAAATCTGTAATGTTTGAAGTACTAACTGAATCACTAGTTAATTCAAAACCGTACCTGGAATTTACAATCCTAAAATTATTTGCAACAATATTGTCTCCATCAAATCTCATGATATCAATCTTTAACTCGTTCTGAATTGCACTATCATACAATTCACAATTATCATAAAATATAATGGGTGTATAATTTCTGGAAATATTTCTATCATTTCTTGAATCGTCGTTAATAAAACAATTATAAAATTTCGTATTTTTAAAATATAAGGGTGGACGATTATTAGATGAATTAAAATAAATAAGTCTTAAACCACCCAATGTCGTTCCAGTATCTTCCTCTTGGCCAAAAATACAAGAAGTGCAACTGAACGTATTTAAATATCCGGAGATATATAATGTTGTAAATTTATCTAAAAAATAATCTTCTATTTTAATATGGTCATAACAACTCCAAATATAATAGTTTGCCCAGTCAACATGATTCCGAACAAATGTATTCCATCCACTAAGTACATCTTGATTATAAATATCAGTAAAACTAGCCGGTGATAATTCAGTCCCTCCACTTACAACAATAGCTCCTCTCGGTTTGTCAAAATAAGCAAAATTAACGTATGCACTTCTTATTTCTGTAGAGGTATTACTTCTTGCATACAAAGGCACACCGATATCAATAGTATAATCTCTATTTTCGGTTTCAACATCATAATAATAACCATACCCACAATTAACGGCTTGAGCATAATTATCAATATCTGCAGTGGAAGTATAAACCCCTGACCCATAACTGTCCATTTCATAATCTCCACTAGTTGATGTTCGCATAATATAATATCTTTCAGCATCTACAGCAATATTCCATTCAACTTTTAAACTTCTTTTTATAGTTGTGGTTGTACCATTAGCTTCATCACTTGGTTCACTTCGTAATGGGTATCCAGGAGCATATCCACTAGAGTACATCCCCCACACTTTATAATAATAAGTAGTGTTAGCAGTTAAAACTCCAGTTCCCATTTCATTAATTGTTGGAGGTGTTACTAAAGCGTCAACTGTTCTTTTTATTCGAATATAAAACCTATCTACTCCATCACCTATCTCATTACCGTTTCCATCTCTACTATTTGATTTCCAATAAGTCCAACCAGGATAACTAGAATTAATAAAAGAAATTGTACCATTTTGTGTGAACCCATTTGTTCCGTCTGTTACAACTAATGTTGCCCAGGTATTGTCTCCAGTACTATATTCAAAAGTTGGTTCAACACTTACACTTGCAGGTATCGTTAAATTAACATGAATATTTGCCCAAGTGCCATCAATATTAGAAGAACCTTGTTGAAACCTTTTAGTATTAAGACCAACATAAATATAATCATTATCAGAACTCATAAATTGTATACCAACCCCAGTAGTAAATTCTGTAGTCCTATCTATTAAACCTCCTGCTTCTTCAGAATACACTTTGTCTAAACCATGTACAGCAGTAATGGTAACGCCTGTTGGTTTAGAGGGGGGTGCTGTCCTTGTTACTGTTATAGCCATGTTCCTCTAATAAATCCTCATACTTCTTTTTATCAGACTTTAAGTTTTCAATATGTCCTTCAAACTTATGCATTTCATTCCAAAATGATAATGTTTCATCATCAGGTTCTGTTTTTTGTAAATCTTTTAGACTATTAATTTTGCGTTCATTTTTATGGATTTTTTTATTTAATTCAGTAACATCATATTCTTGTTCTTTGTTTACAATAAATGTATTTGATACAATTTCATTTTCCATATTTACACCGCTAATTTAATAACTGTTATTACTAGAACTGCAAAAGAAACAACACCACCACTACCAGCAATCCATTTCCAAGTATTAATGCTTCCTTCTAATACCCACCATTTTTTTAATAATCCGGGACTACCATTACCCATAAGTTCTTTATAAATTAAATCTACTTTCGTGGCCATAGTATCAATTTTAGTATGCATTGAATTGAGTTCTTCTTCTTTAGTACATTTGCACACTACCATCAGTTATTCAATCCTCGCATCATTTTATCGTGCATCCACCGAATTTGGGTTTGATTAAGAATAATACCCTTATTAAAAGGAAAATGAATGTCTCCATCAAAAGTCCTTGTCTTTCCAGCATTATTTCCCAAATAAGTTGCTCCGCCAGTTGAAGGTGTCCCAGTAGAACCTGAAACTACAGACTCACCATTAATAAATATCTCGCCGTCACCATTACTTGCCCGTGTAGCAATAATCGTATAGTAACTTCCAATATTTAATACCCCTGCAGGGGTTTGAATTTTAGTTCCATAACCATCAGATGTTAAATACCAAGGGTCTAAAACCATCTTTCCATTTCCAAAGATATTTCCAAAACTACCTTCACCGTAACTGTTTAATTTCACTAAAGCACCAACCGTTCTATTTGATATCCCCAACAAATCAGAATCACTTAATTTTATTAAACTGTCCGCGCCATCAAATGTTGCACCGTTAGGACTAACAATTGTTGGTTCATCTGCACCAGCACCATCTCCCCAGATTGCATTATCTCCAGTACCTAAATTTTCAGTTACATTATTTGAACCGTCATTAAATGTTGAAGTAAGTGGTAAATATGTTTTCATTTGTCCAGCGTCAGTTTCAATAAAAGTATCTTGCTGGTATAAATCTATTGCTTCACCTGCCGTAAGAACTCTGTCATACACTTCAACAACTCTTGCATTTAAATTTCCTGATGCTGCGGTATCATCTGTACCGCCAATATGGAACGTGTTATCACCAACTAGATTTGCAAAGTCAACAGTTGAACCACCCAACACCAAAGGACTACCATTGAAATAAGCTGTCCAGGTACTATGATTAAAACAAACAACCCATTCATTATAACCATTCGCTACAATTGAACCTAATCCGTAAACCAGCCCACCTCCTGCGACATTTGCAATAATTCTCCAATTGGAATTTCCGTTCCTGGGAGTATCAATATAAAATCTATTGTCGCTATTAACGTGCCAAGCAACCATTCCCCCGCCATCTGTTCCAGTATTAGTAACATACCCACCAATCCTTATAGAAAACACGCCAGACTTTATAACTCGGTTTATATTTCCTTGAGAATAAGTAATTACGGTATCGTCATTAAACTGTAAGCCTTTATCTGCTGCTGCAAAACTTCCTAGTGTAGCAACTCCACCATTATCGGTAATATAATCTGAATTAATAAATAGTTCTCTTAATACTAATGCAGTTTCTGCTGATGTTTTAGGTGTTTTTACCATTTTATGTTCTCACCACATTATCTTTTATAGTTGGATAATTTACTTTAATATTCCATAACCAAGCACCAACCAAAGTAACACCCGTATTTATATTTCTAGGGTCAATAGGCACTCCACCATTGTATAAGGCCGTTGCTTCTGTTTGACCTAAGACTCCGTTCCATAAGGAAACATTACAAGCCTTGCCATCCATGTAATCACCAGAGTACCCACCAATCTTGAAATCATAAGTAGAAGCATAAAGTTGAGTCATCACATCATCTGTTGTTTTATACCAATTAGCTGCCGCAACTTTTACGCCGTTAATATATGCTTCTGGAGTTCCATTATCAAACGTAAACACAATATGAACCCAACCATCGGAAGGAAAAACATTCGTTTTTGTTTGCCAATTTTTATTAACGCTAGTACCATCATCACTAAGTTTGAAATTTAATACTCTAGTTTGTGTTAAATAAGTTGCTGAATGTAATTTCCATGACTTATAGCCATCTCCGCCCCACTTAGCACCAACCTCTGCACCTTGTCCTAAAGCTGCGTTAGCATAAATCCAAACCGCATAAGACATTTCAGTTGTAAAGCGAAGAGACGCATCGTCAGCAATAACTAAAGTCTCATCCGTTCCATCAAATTCAATGGCTTTAATTGGAGTGGTGTAAAATGAAGAGTCGACAATATCACCCTGTTCTAATCCTGCGGACATAGTGCCGTCATTTGTACCGACCATATCAGGAGCATCCGGATAGGTCAAAGATGTTTCGTATAGTGACGAGAGAGAAAGTGTACCAGTTAATGCTAGGCCTTGTGGGTTCTTTGCAACACCGCCATTATATAGAGCTAATACATCAGCATCAGACAAAACAGCAGTTGACCACATTGAGAAGCCCATAGCTTCTCCGTCTAAGTCGTTACTTGTTCTTCCGAGTATTACATTGCTTTGATTACCACCTAAAGAGTTTACAGTTCCATCTGCGTGTTTATCGACAGAAACCTCAACTCCATTGTGATAGAGTTTTAGTACATTACTTGCGAAAGTGAACCCAATTAACTGCCAAGCTCCAGTTGAAAGCACATCTCCTTCTGAACCGTATCGTTTATATTTACCCGAGTCGACCGTTCCATCAGAAGAGATAACAACTGCAAATTCATCTGACTCTTCGTGGTCTACTTCTATTGACCACCTAACGTTAGGAGGAGCTCCTAAATCAGCTGCAAAGTACATTGAAGTTGCCAGAGTGTCGGGTTTTACCCAAACGAATACCGATAGATTATTTGTAATATCTGTTCCTCCACCAGTGCCATAACGAATATCGTCATTAACACCGGGGAAATCTACTGCTTTAAACTTACTACTATTACCAAAAGAAGAATCAACTATATCATCAGCAGCCATATCAGTCATTGTGCCAGGGTTTTTGCCTGTACTGCGTCTTTTACCTCCTATTGCATAATAATTTTGTGACATATTTAAAGTTCCTTCGTGTATTTAATCGTTATTCCAGATACACCTATTTTCTGTACATAATCATCATTTCCATCATGGTCGCGATAGAAATAAAGCATTGCTAAATCTCCTTGTGCCAAGTCTGTAATAGTTACCTTTGTGCTTTCTGGAGTGTTTATTACGTCATTCTGGGCTGCCGAGAAACTTGTTTTGTTAGAAGCAACCTCATCACCAAATGTTCCAGTGAGAGTATCGTTATCTCCTGAACAATATCCAGATACTTTAAATTCTATCTCCTCGCTAGACGGCCCAGTTGCACTTGTTATTACGCCATGAACTATAAATTTAATTCCATCAGCAACAACTAAATCATCTGGCACTCTCCAAGGTATTCTTACGTCTTGGCTAGAATCTCCAGCAAATTGTCTAACTCTTACCTTACCATTAGTGTCTGTGATTAGTACTGCTGCATCTGGTGCTGAAGTTCCATCCTCTGCCCATTCTATTGGGATGAATGTATTTTGTTTAATTGTATTTTTATATGCCATATTATTATCTCCTTATATCTCTTGTATTTCTAGCCAAACCTTTACAGTTCTTCCAGCTCCAGGACTGTATACACTTGCACTTATTCTTGTACCCGCATTAAATATAAAGTCAGTAGCATCTCCATTACCTGTTGCTTTGTTTTTCTTAGTTGCAAACATATCTTCTGCAAACCATGTTATTCCACTGTTTGCTGAAAATCTAATAAGTGTATTTTCATCAGATGACGGTTGGAGCGAATATGCAAGCACTTTGAATGGTTTATCTATTGCGGCAGCAGCTATTAATTCTGTGTCAGTTCCATCTCCATTTGGACTAACAAATAATGTAGCTGTTACTGCTTTACCTACTGTAGGCATTCCAAACAATTCATCTTTTATCCCAACATATGCCATTTTAAATTATAAATCCATTAGTACCATCAACAACTAATGTTATTGAATCGTAATCGCCAACAAGTACTGCTGTTGCAGCCCCATCAATGGTTCCACCACTTTCAAGACTAACTGTAATGTTTTGTGCTCCAGCTCCACCACTTTCATCTTTGATAATAAATATTCTAGGTTTAGTAGTTGAACCAGTAGCCACATCTTCTGTACTAATTGTAACTGCTCTAGCTGCTGCGGTATCGTCTACTGCTATAATATAATCATCAGTTAAAGCTGAAGGATTATAGTCTGCTGCACCTACTGCTGTACGACCTCTAAAGTTAGCTCCTGTTACACTTAGATTCCCACCAACATTTACAGCGTTATCAAACTGTGCTATACCTTGGTCAATATGAAGAGCAGTATCAGTAGCATCATTCATACTAATATAGGCACCAATTTGAAGTCCGCTTGTTTTAACTCCACCAGTTACTTTAAGACCAAAAGCATTTACATTACCTGTTGTTGCTGTAGTACTGGGTAGTTTTACATCAAATCCAATAAAATCATTCACACCTGCCGCCGTAGTTTGAATAATCTCATCACCATAGGCTCCGTATCCAATATATTCGTAAGCGCCATCTCCAGTATTAGTAACTGCTGGCATATCAATTCCAAATCCATATACACTTTGTCCTGTAGCTGTTAAATTCTTATTAAAATCTAACCAAACGCCTTCAGCTTCACCTGACAAGGTAGTTGCACTTCCAAATCCAGCACCTATAAGACTCCCAGTTGTCCATCCTGTTTCAAGTTTCATTTCGTAAAGCATACCTGGGGCGATTGGGGATTGAGTAATACCACTTGTTAAACTTAAATCCGCACTCGAAATTCCACCAGTAACAGAAATCCCAGTATCTAAAACTTGAAATATATCTGCTCCATCTACATTAAATTTAAACTTGCCTTTATTAGCACCAGCACCAGCCGTATCAGTTTGAAATAATACAAAGTCTATTAATTGTGTTCCTGCATCATAATAAGTCTGTATGTGTAATTCTTCTGCATCAGAAGCACCTAATCTAATTTCAGGGTTAGCGTCATTCTCAGCTTTATAAACCTCTAAATCACTATCAATAATAACTTTATCACCAGTAGGAGTTATTGTTAAATTTCCACTACTATCAGTTGCGAGTTCAGTATATATTATTGGACTATAGGAATAACGGATTGTTTTATATTTATATATTGTATATAATGTCCCATCATAAACTTGCAATTCCCCAGTAGGACTAGCACTAAATAAATTAGTCCCAAATAAATACCTATCATCAAATAATATTGAACTAGCTGTTTTCGTATTAGAAATGTATGTGTTTCCAGTACCTCTTACAGATGTAGCAGTTATGACACTTCCACCATCAGAAGTAAGAGCTGTGGTACAATCATTTATCGTAGAGTAGTTTGCATTAGTCATTTCAATTATTGAGCCACTTCTTCCCCTCACTCCTTGTGAACAATTATCAATAAGAGTTCCATAAATTATTACTGTTGAATTATTCAAAACATATATCCCAACAGAAGACACGCAATCTTTTATATGATTATGAAATACACCAAGTGAAGATTTTCCATCAGTATATGTTGCACCATAAGTATAAGTTCCAGACATTAAACACCCTTCAACTGCAGTATAAGAAAAGTTACTAGTAAGAACAGCAGAATTTCCAGAAGTATCTCTTGTTAAATCACATCCTTGCACAATAGTATATGCATTATTTGTAGTTCCAATTCCAGTAAAAGAATTTATGAGTTTAAGGTTTTTAGCGTAAAAAGATATTTGTGGATTACTTGTATTTAATATTGGATAGTTATCAGCATCATTATTAGAATCTATCGTAGTGGTTAATTCTACTACTCGGAACTTAGTAGTATTATCAAGTGCTGAAAATAATCTTGGAATTGTAATAGTATCAGATGTATTGGAAATAATCGGATAGAAGTTATTTTCTGTATCGTCTGAATCATATCCAGTACCATCAGTTAATTCTAAAAAGTAATCAGCGAATTCATTTGGT
>Ga0222640_1000434_pt1 | contig 12835 bp, 12 predicted proteins | sample AntAcemetagen187_FD_181144 | JGI IMG/M metagenome (GOLD analysis project Ga0222640, IMG submission 181144) | Saline water microbial communities from Ace Lake, Antarctica - #187 | ecosystem: Environmental > Aquatic > Non-marine Saline and Alkaline > Saline | place: Antarctica: Ace Lake... | reverse complement strand
TTACTTTAGCGGCTTCGCGATCTAATTTGATATCCTTGTGCAGATCTTTTTCAATCGCGATATGCTTCTGTAATTCTAATTCACGTAATATCTTCTTATTCATAAGATCTTGGATCTGAGACTGTTTCTTAAGGTACGATGCAGACTCAACTCGAATACGCAAGAGATTCTGCATCAGAGTATCACGTAACTCGGCATTCTTAACGTTCTTCTGTACCCAATTAAATGCTTCTTTTGCTGCTTGTGCTTGGGCTTCTATAGATTGACCCTGAGGGAATTGTGATGCAAAATAGTTCTCTTCTGCAAAGCCAGTTCGATCTGTATGGGCTCCTCCTCGACTAGAACTAGCTAATATGCTGAGACTCTTTGCTGATTCTAAAGCTTGCGAAATATTCCTTTGCGCGAAATTCTCAGCTCGTCCTAGACGCCTATTCTGGGAAGTTTTTAGATCCTTCAATTCACCAGTTGCGTCTTTGACTTCCTTTCGGAGTACTTCTTTCTTCTTCTGCTGTTCCTCTACTTCACGATCTGCTAATTGCTTCTTTAGAGCAGCAACCAGTTTCTGATATTGTGAAGTCGTATCAGCATCTCTTGTCAACGTGATACCCAATTCCATTTGGCTAATTTGCACATCATCATAGGCATCCTTGACTCGTGCCAAACTATCCTTTAAGGACGCAGTATCACCAGTGAGAGCTTTATTGAGTTTGAATTTCGTTATGGTACCAAGGCCAGACTTCAATGTTTCAGTCGAGATATCCGTCTCGATCTTTAATTTGAGTTGTGTCTTGGCAAGCTTCACGAGCTCTTTCTTTAGAACTCCGAGCTGCTTGATCTCTCTGTCTCTTAAATTTAATTCTGCTGCGATAACATCAGTTGCCTTGAACTTGACTAATGCAATCTCTTTCTCTTTCTTAGCAATTGTTAATAGACCCTTCTGCCTAGCCATATTCGCTTTAGCGATACCCTTGGCACGGGCTAGGTCGGTCTCTTCAAGATTAGCAAGCTCAATGGCGCGACGATATTCTGCTTCAATCTTCGCTTTCTCTGTAGCTAGCTCCGTACGCGTCTCAACTGCTTTCTTATTATTCTCAGTAAGCTTCGCTTCAAACTTCAATTGCTCACTGAAGATAGAACGAATACGCTTTGAGAGGTAATCATACTGTTCTTTGTTACCAGCTTTAGCAGCAGCAACACGCCTTTTCTCTAGGCCCCTGAGAACTTCTTTGAATGCACCAATTTTATTCTTGCCTTCACGCTGACCAATCAACGCGTCAGTGATCGTATCATCTGAGCTTCGGATGATATCTCTACGTTGTTTCGTAACGCTTTCTAAGGCAGAAAGAGTCTGATTGTACTGCTTAGTTATCTCTTTTGCTGTGGCTCCAGCTTCAGCAAGAGTGAAGCTATAGTACTTCTTAACTTCATCCTGAGCTTCGTAGTAGTATTCCTTGAGACTTTCTAAATCATTCAGACGCCACTTACGCTGTATAACATAGAATTTCTCTAATACAAGAATCTGTGCGTCAATGCTATTCCCATAAGCTATTTTGGCATCTTCACCAGACTTATTGATATCAAATATGACTTTCTTACGATAATCAGATTCAGCTTTAGCTGCCTTCTCAGCCTGTTTCTCGATATAAGTATACGCGGCTGCAATGGCTATAGCTGCTCCCACAGCTATAAGCGTCGGTGCTCCACCTATAGCCGCTATTCCGGAAGCGCCCTTTGCTACGAGTGCTGCACGAGTTACAGCGTTCAAAGCCAGCACGGACCGTGCTGCGGCTGCAACTAATCCAAAAGCTAATGAGCGCGTGAGAAGCTTGATTGCAATGTCTGCGCCACCAACGGATTCCGCTACTGAAGTAAAGGTTGTAACGCCTGTTTGTGCTAGACTCTCATAATACAGCTTGACCTTCTGTGTCTGGATATTGGTACGTGTACCAATATTCTTAAGCATACCCATATAAGCTTGCTCGAAGGAACCAGAACTATTCCTGATTTGGTCTAGAGCGTCTGAGATTTCGGTCAAGCCACGCTCAGTAGTACCAAATAGTCCAGCGGATAGACCACGGATACGTGAAATCATCTTACCTAATTCGGTAGATGAACCACCTGTGGACTCGCGTAATTTCTCAAGGAATCCAACTAATCCGTGTATTTGGAGAGCTTCCTCACCGGAGGCAACACCGAGTTCATTAAAGAACTCTTTCATACGTTCAGTTGGCTTCAGTATCTTAACGATGATACCGCGCAATTGAGTCATGGTCTCTGTAGCTTTGAAACCAGTCTTACTCAAAGCTGCCATGAAAGCTAGCAATTCATCCATCTCAATATTCGTCTGCTTTGAAATCAAAGCGACTGAACCAAGTGTATTTGCTAGTTCCGAAGCACGGATACGACCCAATTCGATCGTTTTGAAGAGCTTCGCTGAGACTTTTTCAGCCTGCGTAACGTCCAAATTGTATGAATTCAGGGCCGAGGAAAGAAGATTTACAGCATTCTCATTGCTTGTAGCTGCCGTGATAGCGAACTTATTCGCTGCGGCGAGGAAATGTAGATCATCAGCGGTCTTGACTACTTGATTCGATAACGCTTGGTATGTTGCTTCAAGCTGATCACGAGTAGTAGTACCAAATGTAGCTGATAATTCTCGGGCACCTTGGAGCCAATCGGCATCAGCTAGTGGAATATCTTGTGAGATGGTTTTTATCTCACCGACTGCAATAGCAATATTCTTGTATTCCACAGCAGCTTCACGGATCGAACTAACACTAGACGCAATAGCTCTATGCGCCAACTGCACGCCGACTAGGCGTAAAGCTGATGCATAATTGATTGTGAAAGCTGTGAGTTTTTTCTGATTAGTAGCCGCCTTTGTTACGACTGTAGACTGCATATCCCAACCCTTAATAGCCTTCTTCTGCGTTACGACTACTTTATTCCCAGCCTTATCCATTGACACCAGTGTGCGTGTCATAGTGTTACTAGCATCAGTAACAGTCTTTGTTACTTTAGCAGTCTTTTCTAAATCCTTATTGTATTGTTTGAATTCATTCGAGGCACGACGCACTTCTTTTACGACGTCGTTTGCTTCTGCTTCTAAATATAGTACATCAGTCGGCATCGAATATGTTTCCTTCAGCTATCCAATTGAGCAGAGCTTTCAGTTTTATAGTATCCTTCAGTTCCTTTCTCCAAGTCTTGAGGAAGGCGGCTTTAGCTCGTTCAATGGTTTTCCAATTGCTTTTGGTCTCATGATAATCATATTGATATACTACTATTTCAAACTTAAATTTCATACGCAAGTCGCCTTCATTCCCAAAAGAAATTAAATGTTTCTTCTGAGATATCGCCTGCTGACCCAACCTCTTACCATGCGCAGCACTCCTAAATTGATCATCGTGCCATTGCCCATCACCTACATAGTGTTTTCCACCATACCCCTTCCGAGCTCTGCTCTTCTGCGAGGCCATAATCTGACCTTCTAGCTGTGTGGCGTACCTTACCTTCGCTGCCAAGGGTAGAGCAGACGAAGCAGACATGGCAGTATCGATATGGTCCCCTGCTGCCATTACTCCAACCAGTACACGTAGGAATTCCCGCGTGGACTTGCGCCATGCGGTGGCTGCTCGCTTCAGTACATACTGTTTCAGCTTCTGTACATCTGGAGGCTTACGTGTACGTATCGAAGTCTTCTTACCCCGGCGTACTCTGTGTATTCCTACTCTCACGTTGTACTTCCTCAACTTGGCGGACCATTTCGAAGGCTAGTAATTGCTCGATTGCCCAAGAATCACATTGTGACCACTCAGACTTTATCCCCGGTGGTAACACTCCCATCCGTTCACAGGCACGATAGATAGTGTAGTCTATCGTCCTGTAATCCGGCAGGACAGTTTCCTTTACTCCACTGGGGCTCCAGCTAAAAAATTCTTCGTAGCCTCTTCGATACGCTCAGGATTCCATCCTTGAGCATCAGCTACCAGCTGACTGATTCTGATGATATATGAGTTAGGCAACCCAGTATTCTCAAGGTCTGTGGACCAATTGGCCCATGTGGATGGATCTTCCATGTCTACTGTATCCCACTCCAGACTTTCTGTAGCTCTCAAAGACTCAATATAAATCCAAGCCATACGAGTCAAGTGGTAGGCTTCGATTTTTTCTTGATACTTCTTGTCCTTGAAATCAGGCACTTCCGGCTGAGGCTTATCATTGATAACTTTGGAGATCATCGGAGGCTTGGGCTCAGGAAGCAACTCGTCAAGCTTCTTCAATTCATCAGCTGGAATATACTGGGCCTTGATTACAAGTTTTGTTCCATTGAAGGGCAAAACCACTATTTCAGGTTGTGGCTGACTGACTGTGATACCATTAATCTGCATATTGTTACCTCAAAATGTGTACGCTACCGCCATAGCTGACACGTTAGGTTTTCGCTGTACGGGTTATTGTTGGACGAACAATGTTACATCGACCAGATGCACTGACTTGTGCTCCACCAATATCCGGGTTGACGCTTTCGACACGGAAGTCAGAGAACAAGTATGTCTCATTGTCTCCTGTCGTACAATTCGTCACGTTTTCAATCTCGATGTCAACCGAGTACGGTCTGCAAATGTCGGTATCCGAAGATACCCACGATGATGCATTGCCGATGTTATGCAATGCTTCATATACAGACGGTGTGGTTGCTCCAGAAGCTGACTTCAAATAGTCAAACTTGAACTGGAAATCCACGGACACAGGCTGCTCATCGCCTTCAACAACATCATCAAGCACTCCACGGTCGGGAAGATACTCATACTCGATATTCTCGGTCCAAGTCAAGTTGCCTTGACCAATTCCGATCTCTACCTCGTTGGGAGTACTACTACCGTCTTTAAGCGTGATGGTGGTGTTACGGAGATCAATTCTTGCCATCTCTTATAACTCCATCATTAATTCGGCTTCGATGCTTCTCTGATGTATAGCTGTTTGGGTGTCATTCACGCCCTGATCCTTACCAGACCAATCCCGAGTGGTCGGAGCATCTGAGACAAGACATCCTAACTGATCGCTAACATCTCCATTGCGGTATATTGGTATAGCCCGAAGCAAACCGATGGCGATACCAACTGCGTCCGCAGACTCGTAGAGGTCAGCTGTGACCTTATATTCCACGAGCACCATAATATTGAGGAAAATTCTGTAATCATCCTTTGCTACTTCTCGTACTTTTGGTCCGTCAAGCAGTACCTCAACATACTTGTCATTACTACTGAAGTTAGCAGGCTCACTGCCGAACTTCACCAGAATACCTCGTGCTTGGAAGCCTGACGTCATGTGATAGGTTACACTGGCTTCAATCCAACGTATCCAATTTTCATTATATGTCATGCTTTCCTCCTAAAGACGAGAAGGTAACCTTGTCCACTCAATAAGTCTAGCGGCAAGGACGCAACCTCCATATCGACTGAATCGATCGCAACAATCATCCCGATTGATATTGTTGCACCCCGAAGCTGACGACCATCCACGATCGCCAACCTTGTTCCACTCGTGATCAAACCATGGTTAGCCTGTACTACAGACCCCAAGAGATTGATCAAACTTGCATCAAGAACCTCAGGCAACACAATAGCGTTGCGAATAGTCTTCACCACCGTATCAACTTCTGTCCGTTCACCAGACAAATAGTTGGTGGTCACATCGCGCATCTTAAGCGTAGCTTTAGATCCATAATGTGTACGCAGCGTATATAACGCATCCCGTATTAGACTATTTTTTATTTTCATGGGGTATCATGCACGGTCGTTGTGTTAACGACGACGTTAGCTCTTGATTAGTTCGTATTGAATCTCGGACCAAATCCTCAAGAACGTTTTTATAACGATCTTCGAGTTTGACTATTCTGGCCGACATTTCCCGTCGACTTTTTAGCATGTCGTATAGTAGTACGATTGCTATAGCTATCGCAAATCCCTTCTCGTATAACTCGGGCGGCATATTCTACCTCCGTTAAGTGGCCCACCCTAAGGTGGGCCACCCGCTACTATGGCGGTAACGTAAGTCTTAGCTCATGACGAGCGTACCGAGATTCTCATCGAGAATAGCGATACCACAGAGTAGGTCTACCGTAACAACGGTGCCTTGCTTCTTGTAGTCATAAGCCATGGTTATGCGGAGGACGAGACCACTTCCGGTCTCGATGCCATTTTCGTCAACTTCACCATCGCCCGTGGAGGCGATAGCACCGATAGCACCAGTGCCTTCCGGCGGGAGCTGCATCGGGTGACTGACGAATGCGACTGCGTCGCGATGGAATGCGAAGCCAAACTGACCGGCAGGACCGGGAGCGGCAACCGCATTGTTCAGTGCTGCTGCATCCAGACCGCGAGAGAGCTTATAACTCGTCGTGGTAGGAGTACCAACAGTACCGTACGGGTAACCAGTGGCATTGACGGACAGGAGTTGTCCGCGCTTCGCTGCGATGGCATACCCGTCAACCGTCAAGGCCTTCGTGTAATCAGCATCGTAGCCACCAGTGAGATTCACAGCACCAGGAGTGTAGACAGTGATGACAGCGTCATCAGCTACAGCAGTGGTGAGAGCGATCTCAAGTGTGATCGTGGTCGGAGTTGCACCACCAACAGTGGAAACAACACGACGTGGGCGAGCATCGCCAGCAATCGTGAGCCACGAACCAGCGACGATGGCGGCTGTGAAGCCGTCGACCGTGATAGCCGTGTCACCAACCGCTTGACCAGCACCGTTATCCACAGCGCCAGTTACGATGGTGTTACCAGTTGGTACTGCTCGCATATTCTGAGACATGACATTCCACAGGCCATACTTCTGGCCGAGCGAACCCATGCGCAGTGCGGAACCATCGTCACCGACGGTATTAGCGTCCATGAACTGGGTTTCGTCCTGCAGGTCTGCCTGCTGCTGAGGAGTCATGACGAAGTAACGTTCCATGTCAAGAGGAGCGTTATTCTCATTCAACGCGAGGTTGATGTTGATCAGACTGGTTTTGGTGAGCGACGTACCGATGTTGCCAACCATGTTCTTGTAGAAGTAATACTTACTTCCAGCGATGATCTCGTCGATCTCGTTCGCGACCTTCTGGATAGTCGGCGCGAGGTATTTGGTGCGCAGGTCCCAGAAGGACTTGCTCTGCTCGCTGTCGCGGATGATGAACGAGTCGTAGATGTGGAAGTTGAGCTTGACGGGCACACGCTCAACAGCGACATCGTCGACTGTAATTTCATCATTCACAGCTTTACGGCGGGGCTCATTCGCAGTGGGGCGGAAAGCGTAGACTTGCTCGCCGTTGTCCTTGAGCTCGGTGGAGAACTGCTGGTTGACCAAAGGCAACATAACAGTGTTTTCTTCCAGGACCAACAGCGACTCTTGTGCCCACTTGGTGGGGTTAAGCCGACTGATATCCTGAATGAACGTATTGAAGAAACAAAACAATTTCACTTGCTTCACTTGATGAGTCCTCTTTTTCTTTTACTATGTTCACGCCATTTTTTGGGGTCTTTGGCGAGTTCTTCTTCGGAGGGTTCACCTCCAGTTCCTCCAGTACCACCTGAACCACTGAACCCACTTTTGAGTGCAGACTTGAACAGGTTAAAATACCGAGGCTGCTGAGACATATGCTCAATTGCTTTTGATACTTCCAACTTCAGAACGATGCTCTTCCCGTCGACATCCTTGTCTGGAATAGACGTGATAACATCATAGACTTTTGTACCGTCTGGTCCATCTTTCTCAACCAATTCTGTTGAGTTAGCCATCATAGACACCATTTGCTCGGGACTCACGGCGTCATTGACTGCGGAAGCATCCGTAATACCACGCATGATTCGCTCTTTATGGTACAAGTTCGACCAATAATCCCGCTCGGAAGTGAGTGCATTGGCTTCTTTGTCTTTTGTAGCGGAGATCTTTTGTTTCTCGCGCTTCGCAAGCTCCTCAGTTGTTAAAAGTTTTTCTTCCAGTTCCTTGACTCGTGCATCGTGAGCTTTACTCTCGTCTGCACTCAACGAGGAGCGGGTCTTAAGTAGATCCATCTCCTGCATTAGGCTCTTGTTTGTCTCTTCTGTTTCTTTGGCTTTAGAATCTAAAGCCTCATTGATCTTCTTCTGAAGATCCTCTTTGGTCAGAGACAACATTGCTGGTTTGGCCGCTGCTGTAGCTGCTGCTGCCGCCGCCGTTTTAGCCGCTGCTGCTTTAGCCTCTTCGGCTGCCACAACATCTGCTTTAGCTGCTTCTGCGGCTGCTGCTGTTGCAGTCGCCGTCGGATCTTCTTCATACGTGTTGTAGAAGAGTGGGAGACCACATACGGTCTGGATGGAACGGATCATACTATACCTTCGACAGTTGAATTGTGTCGCTAATAGCGACATAGGGTGTTAGATATTTCCAAGCGATCGCGCTCGGAACACCGTAGGCCCGCCATAGAGCGTGTGAACCATAGGTGGTTTTAATACTGGTAAATTGGGTGGACTTGATCTCAAGCTGACGCAGCTCAGACTCTGGGTCGATCTCATCCAGTATAGAATAAGCTATTTCAGCTTCAGCAATCGTGATAGCGGCTGGCGTAGTAGTTGCACCATCACGAGGAAACTGGTTCGCTTGACCGCTACTGGTTCTGTAGCCCTTGAGAGGCAATTGTTCAATGATGTTGTATGCCATGTTCAGCGCAACTGTTTGCTGCGCTGGTTCAGCTTCTGTCCATGCATCGGTGTAGAGCTTGTTGGCTGTAAAATAGGTCAGAGCCTCAGCTACTGTGTTATAGCTCATGCTTTACCTCTCACTTTTTTATCACCATCAGTCGAGATCGTGGCCGATTGGCTCACAGTCTTCTCTACTTTGGAGCTGCTTTCTCCGGGATTCATATCAGCTTCAAGATCCTTTACGCCTCGTGCTGCGCCCTCTGGGTCGCTGGCTTCGCTAGCTACTCTTTTCTGAGCTAGCAGTGTTGCTGCAGCACGTTCGATGCGTTGCAGACCAGCCTTCTTAGCTTCACCTTCAGGGTAGCCACGAATCTTTGAGGCTTCAGTGGTCGTAACCAAACCGGCTTCAACATCATCAATGAGACTCTCAGGATCAACGAACAATATGTTCGATTCCTGTATTTCAGTTAGCATCTCAGATATCTTTTCGTAATCTACACCTGTCGAGAATAGTAGATTCACGATCTTCTTCTGCATCTCACGCTGGAAAGTCTTACTTGGGCTGGCTTTCAAGATGACGAGTAGTTGCTCAGCTTCTTTGATTCTTTCTTCTGGTGTCTTGAGCGTGTAATCTTCTGGATAATGTATACTACCCGCTTTGGTGCCCATGTAGTAGGACCACATACGCGTAATGAAACGTTCGAGCTTCTCCAGCTCGTCACCAATAGCTTTGAGGCCATAATTGAGACCACGGTCATTCGCGGCTGCGTGGGTATTTGTGACACCACCGAGGCCCAGATGCAACAATGTACGCATCTCGTCACGGATTGAAGTCTGCTTCGACATCGAGGCTTTAAGCGGCTCGGGTGAAGGATGTATGAATTCTGGTGCATCCATACCCTTGGAATACCTGCGACCACGTGTCGGACCAACATCAACATTTTTTACAAGAGTAGTTAATTCTTCGTTCTCACGCCTCTCGTCTTCAGCGACAGAATTAGTAGGCAGATTGTCTAAAGCGTCTGTAGCTGGATCATACTGCTCAATGTAGAATGGGAAATTACTTTCCATGCAGTAATGATTGTCTGATGACGCAAGATTGAGTAGTGTATTCTGTTGCGCTGCGATATCATGCAAAAGTGACTGACTAATTTCTGCCCTGTAGAAAGGTATTTCAGGCAGATCGATCAGCTTATTACTCAATTCGTCACTATTCTGGTCATAAATTGTTTCAACGACACCACCATCAGTCAGCTGCAAGTGTCTGTACTTCTTGATCCTACCAGAGGTAAGGCCGAACTGCTCGATATCTTCTTCAAAATAGAGTAAGACGGATTTGAGGATCTTATCCTCCTCTTTCCAAGCCAGGATGTCCTCTCTGCGGTAGATGTAGCAGTAAGGGTGTAAGGTTGTCGGAACATCGGCTTTAGTGGCTGACTGCGGGAGAGTAGGCATGTCCACGAAGACGCCGACGTATTTCAGGTAGAGCATCTCATCGAGAACATTATTCCCGATGAACTGATTCATGGATGAACCGTCGTTATCCACTCCGCCATTTTCGCCATCAATGGCTCTAATGTAGCTGGTGTCTGATGTCTCACGTTTGACGTCGGGGAGGCGATTGGTAACAGACAAACTAATCTCACCTACATACGCTTTCGCGTAAGCAGGAGAATAGGCCAGATTCCGGCGTCGTATGTACGCAGAAGCACCTTCACGTAGAGAATACTTGAATAGATACTTATCAATGTATTCATCATTATTCTCCATGATCCTGCGATACAAGGCTACCTTGTCATCAGCGTACTCAGGGTGTCTGACTTTGATTATTTTAGTCGGTTTCAATGGACTCACTCCTGCCAAGACCCATAGATAGGGCGAAAGCTATTTCGTTATAATTCCTACAATGTGCATAATGGTCAGGCTTCTCATTGAGATAACGCCCGACCGGGTTGCCATCCTTGTCAATCTGATAGACACGAACTGGAGACTGAAGATTGTCTAAGTATTCCTGAGGCGTATCCACTGGGAGGATTATATCCTGCCGTTTGAATCGTCCGAGGCTCAGGTCGAGCCAAGAGGTGCGGTCGAGGGAAACAAACACGTCACGCTTCAGAATCACAGAACCTGTCATAGCGTTAGCGTAATTACATAACCAGACTCGTGCAGGATAACGATTACGAAATTCGATAGCCTTACGACGCTCAGGGTCTTTGTCGATGACGCACATGTTGACTCTGTACTGATCCATCAGACCATCAAGTTCTTCGAAGTCTTTAACTTTACACGCTTTGACCAATGTTGGCTTGCTTCTGAGGTTCACGTCGTTGACGTTTTTACCATTAGATGCACCGTTGCCAACTGACCACTCATTAATCTCAACGTTGAGCCATGTTCCTACATCAACGCCCATCGTTACGTGGCGATCAGCCCGCAGGGATGATAGCATATGAAAATTGTCATGCGTCATGCACGCACGGAGCGTAGGTTCGTCGAGCTTCGCTCCTTCGATCAGGACAGGTTCACCTCGCTGACTATTGTAGTATTCCTGCTTGTCTGTTGGTGACAGGAAGGATTCCATGTAGGCTACAGCCATCTCCCATGGAGCCATGGCGTAGGAGTAAAATTGTGGAATAGTGTACCCTTCAGTCATACGATTCTTATATTCCGGGACCCATTCGCAATTTGCCTGCGTCACATATTCTGACTTATGGGGTAGCGTCGCTCCGCAACGTATGCAAGCGTAGTAGCTGTTCTTGATCTTCGGGTCGTCCTTGTCATCGGCTGTGATCTTCAAATGGTCCTGACACATTATTTCTGACCGGCCGCAGCTTGGGCACTTAAAAGCGTATTGACACATAGTACTAGACTGGTAGACCAAGTCGATACCATGTCCTGGAATAGTCGGAGTACTGATCTCAAATACTGTCTTCTCTAATTGGCCTGTGGTTCTTTGCTTGGCGAGTTTCACCATGTCTTTGGCTATCTCGTCTTGCTCATCAATGACCACACGGGCAGTAGGTGCTGACTTCAACTGGGAGCGGCTACGGCCGCTCCTGATGTAGAGGCAGGCTATTCCAGCCCTCTTGAGTCCGAGGTTCTTCGTGTCGGAGAAGAGACCCTTGAGATGTGGGCTCATCTCAAGGGCCGGGTCGAACCTTGTCGAGGAAAAATCTACTGCGTCGGGTCGTACGGTCGGAAGAACATACATGACACTTTCTTGCAGAATATCTATGGCATAAAAGGATCGATTAATCGCCACTTCGGTGTAGCCCATCTGTGCAGCTTTACGACCACAAATGTGGTGGCAATTTGATTCGTGTAATGCTCGTGACCATGGGTGCTCATCGAAAGACCAAAAATTGGGTAACTGTGTCAGATGGTCAATTGACATGACCCTGTACTTCTCCGCCCAGTCAGCCGAATTGGTGATAGCAGAGCGTGTCAGGCCATCATTTATTTGGGCTTTGACTGCTTGGAGCATCTTATTCATCGTCTTATTCATCGTCTTCAATGGCGAGTGACTCAACTGAGTCGACTATTTGAGCCGCGATAAGACGTTGGACCTCAGGATCTGTGACGTGTGTGCTGACAATGCGGATAACATCCTGGGCGAAATTGATTAGTTGATCTTTGCCTAACAGGTGGCCAGTCTTCATCTCGACCTTTTGACAGGACTCAACGGTTCGTTGAATTGTCGTGATGAGACTCACTATTCTGGGATGCTGAATCACGATCTCAGTTGCGCTCTTGCATTGATTGAGTGTTTCCTCCAAGGTGATACGTGCGATAGATACTTCTTCACGTAGGGAGAGGATCGCATCAGATGACATCTTCTCAGTGAGCCGGCCTTTCAGAACTGTGAGACGGTAGTTACGTATTTTGACTTTTTCTTGTGCAGAAGCTGAGACTCCGTGCTTGGGGCAGTACGAAGTACCTGGTACTTGCTTCAATAGGCACGGATTATTCTGGCCATCAAAGGCTATACACTGCTCAGCCTCATTCTGTGCCCGTTCCATTTTATATTGCATATGTGGGTATTCCGTGGAATAGTTGATGTAAAGAGTATTTGGAGCTACGGAGGAATAATCCTCTGTGGTCCTTATTATACTATACACTAGATTACCAGTATTGTCAAGAGAAGAATGAGATTATTTTTGTAC
>Ga0222640_1000432_pt1 | contig 12874 bp, 15 predicted proteins | sample AntAcemetagen187_FD_181144 | JGI IMG/M metagenome (GOLD analysis project Ga0222640, IMG submission 181144) | Saline water microbial communities from Ace Lake, Antarctica - #187 | ecosystem: Environmental > Aquatic > Non-marine Saline and Alkaline > Saline | place: Antarctica: Ace Lake... | reverse complement strand
AGTGGCTCTCAGTTAATTTCTGTTCATCATTAAGCCGTCTTAACTCTTCAACAATGAGATTAGTTACAACCTTACCAATAGTAAATTCAAGTTCAGGTACAGTTGGAACTAATTTACCGTCTGATACTACTGTGTCATTCCAGACAGTCCTTTCTCCATCTTGCTTAAATTTAAGAAGACCATTTTCTTCTTCGTTAAAAGATATATTTTCTCTAGCAATCCTAAGTATTTTAAGGTTTGCAAAAGAACCTTCTTTAGGAAGAACATTCAGTAACATAATTCGATCTAATACAGATAACTTCATTTTAATATCTCCTGTCGATATTCCTGAAGTTAATCTCGGGAAACTGACCAGGAATCAGCTTTCAGGACTAGTACCCTATCCCGAGATGTTAGGTTTATTCTCCGAACTTAGATTTAGATTTAGCTGCCTTCTTCTTAGCAGCTTTAGCTTCCTCACGTGCAGCCTTGATAGCTTCTGACCGTGTCTGAGGAATTGATTTATTTTTAGCCATTGGTTTTCCTCCAATTAGTTAATAGGTTTATGCGTCAGCGCTAGTTAGCATAACATAGTAAAGAGTTCCAGCAATTCTGCATCTCAGTGCATGAGTTGCAGCAGTTGCTGTATTCTCCTGAAAAAACTTATGGCTTGCTACTGTTACTCCAGTAATATCAAAGAGTAAGCCACTAGTATCAAACTGAGCCTTTTCAGCTCCCCAAAGATTTAAGGAGAAGAAAGTTACTGGAACACCACCACCTGTGAAACTGGTAGGCATATTGATTTCAGCTTCATAGCAAGAATAGGTTCCATTAGCACCACAAGCAGCACTACCAGGCATATCAAGTTCAGCACAGACTACACCAACTAGGCCTTGTACAAATCCACTAGTTTCAAGATCAACTACAGCACAAATAGCATTAGCCCATTCACCAGCCTGAACATCTGCAAATAAAGTGACTCGCATAGCCTCAAGCTGATTGACAGTAGAAGCTACAGTTGTTACTAGATTAATTGTATCAGTGCGAATCTGCGATACAGCATCGATTCTAGAAGTTGAGAATGAAGCAGCGCGAATTCCAACTGGTACAAATGTCCAATGCCTTCCATCAGAGTAGGCAAAGACTCCCTGGCCTTTCTCACTGAGAACAATATCAGCAATCCAGTCTTCACTCTCATCTCTGTCTTGAATAGTTACTGTAAAAGCACCAGTAGCAGCACCTACAACGATAGAATAAATTCTACCTTTTGCTTCAGTTACAGGTGGGAGAGTAATAGTGATTGCCTCATCTACTGTATAAGGTCGAAGCACATAGTCACGAGTTGTCATTTCATAATCAGCATAAGGGTTGTGGAACTTATCTACAATTACCTTATCATGTTGAGCGGATCTATCTTCTAACATATTGTGTTACCTCCTTAATCAAGTCCTAATGCCTTATCCATCTCATCCATGTCGGACTGAAGTTGGCTGACATCAGGTTTAGTTGGTTGTCGTTTGCCGCTTTTCTTACGTGGTAGCTTAGGCGGCTTAGTTGAGTCAATAGCTTCCTTACGAAGAGATAGTCTAGTTCGTACTTCCTTAGCTACGTCTGGAAGAAGTTCATTGTAAGACTTTCCAGGGTCTTTACTAATGAACTCTTCAAAGACTGTAGCCACGGCAGCCTTCCATGGGACTAGATCTTTGTTTTCTGCATAAAAGTCTTCATTTACCTTTTTAAGTGTAGCTGTTAAAGCTATGTTATTTTTGACTATGTCAGGGATAGCTTTGACAACTGATTCATTTCCAAGCTTTACGTCACCCCTTGCATCGACTCTAGCTTTTGCATAAAGTTTATTAAGCAAGGCATTGAATAACTTAGGATCTCTGGTTAGCTCATCGAGGTCAGTTTCTCCTAAGAAATCTTCCTGAGGGATTGGTTCTTCAGCAGGAGGTTCAGGATCTGATTCAGGTTTAGGTTCAGGTTCAGGTGCAGGAGTCTCTAATCCAACGATCTTCTCCCTGAGTTCTCTAAGTTCTATGTCTCGGGGATCTTCCTCAACAGGAGGATCTACTGGAGGATCGTCATCATCAGCAGCCGGAGGATCATCTATTACAGGAGGATCATCAGGAGGCGGATCAACAGGTGGATCATCGTCTACAGGTGGGTCAGTAGGGGGATCATCTACCGGTGGATCATCCTTAGGATCTTCAATCCCTGGTTCTGGATCTTCTAATGCTTTAGCCATTGCATCCATTTCGTCTTCAAGTTCGGTCATTTATAGCCTCCCGTTAAGTTAATTAATTAATTTAATCATCTTACTTTACAGATATTGTTCGATAGAGTTCTAGCCAGTAGCCATGAACTGCTGCACCATCACCTCCTACGTTTACTAATGCTAAGATATCATCTTGATCAGGTGCGAATTCAGATGCTACAGGTAATTGATTTAGATAGAATGTTCCATTAGCTTTTAGTGCACTGTCATGCAGATCAACGTTAGCATCTTGGAATATGAGCACTTTCACCATTCCATCTGTTCCGCCTAAGATAGTCACCAAGTCGGCAACACCAGTTCCAGTTACTATAACTGTTTCGTAGCCGTAAGAGCCTACATCAGTGCCGACTGATAAGGAGGTAACACCTGCAGCGATTGTTAAGTCGGTGACACCTACGTTACCAGATCCTGACACAGCATTGACTGCTACACGACCTTCTCTTATATATTTAGGCAGTTCACTAACCTGTCTTTCATCAGTAGGTTCATTCACGTTTAGAGTCATGTTTCTCCTCCAGTATATTTAAGAATACATCTGGTAAACTAAGCATGTATTGGACTGCTTTCCTTCTTCCATCAAGTGATGATAAGTGAGAGATTACAGATGCAGCGGTTAAGTTTTTGTCTGCAATGTCATCCACTATGTGACTTTGTTCTTTATCAAATCCATCAAGCCAGAAATTAAGTTCTCTACTCATGTCAGCCCAAAGGATTGATTCTTTGAATGTACTGACTTGGGACTTAGTGGCATTTATTTCCAGACCACCTTCTTCTTTTTCCTCTTCCATTAGAAATCTCCTGAAGGAATAATATTTCCAGCTTGAAGCTGCTTGTTCACTTCATCATCTGGCATTTGCTGTGGCTGGACTCTATCCATATTGCGCTTGAAGTCCTCTACATTCTTAGCGCCGAGCTCCTGTGCTATGTGTGTGAAGATTCTCACTATGTCAAATTCTTGTCTTAGGTCTGGGTCGGTACCTATTATTTGAAACAACTGCATCCAAGCCTGAGAGAAGTTACCTCCAGGTATTGATCCATCTCTTACTATCAGATCATAGTTGATTGCCATGTCAAGAGGTGAGACTTTAGCTCGTAGAGCATTAGGGCCGAATTGTTTTCTTAGCTGCTCTTCATATCGTCCAGTTATTTTGACAAAGGTTTCTTTAGTCATATATTGCTGAGTATGGACAGCAAACATAGTTCCTATGTCTTGCATGAACTGAGTGCCTATTATCATTGCTACTCGTTGTAAGCGTGATACAGCAGATCCACGAGTTCCCTGGAATTCAGCTCCAGTTAGTCGCTCAGGGCCTCCCTGGCGTAAGGCGCCAGACATTGATTGATCAGCCCCGGAAATGCGATCCATCCACTGAGTGATATAAGATGCATCAGCTATGTTACCTCTGGTTACGTCATTTACTTGTAGCTGTTGCACTGCATCTTTAACTCCATGTCCCCATGCAGGACGACGAAGACGGATTAGCTTTCCAGGGCCGGGTTCTTGCATATCCTTGATGTTGATTAAGTAGGGATCAACTACAAACATATCGTTTAAGGCTTTGCGTATGTTTGCTATATGTGTGTTGAACTCGAAGTCTAGAACCCCTTGTAGACCGTGAAGGACTTCCATACGTCCGATAGGGGTGATTGAATAGCCGTCGTATTCACTGCTAGCAACCGCCATAGGATACATGCCATGATAATGGTCAGCCTTTTGACACTTAGTAATTACATCATCTGCTGAAAGTCTGAAGAACCATTTTTCAGGATAGATTTCAGAGCCTAATTTCCACTCCTTTGGAATCAAGTTAATATACATATTGATGTTATCTACAGGGTTGGAGGTAGTTGTGGTTCCCTGACGCATTGACTTAGATGATCCACCAAATTTTGTTTCTCGCCCACTTTGATCTAATGCAAGAGCAGAACGTTTGTCTGTCTTTCCTTGTAGATATTGTACGTTGAAGGCTTCGTCTCCATCACCTTCTTCTGAGAGCATGTTTAGATAGTTGTCGCGTTCTATCCATCCTATGAACTCACCATCTTGGATTTTGTCAGATGATACAGATGGATCAGGGAGCCAGAGATAAGGGTCGATGTTGTTTAAGCTATTTCCTTCAAAGATTAAGTCGTCTATGTAGTTGACTGATTCAGTTTCAGAAGAACCTAATCCGCTTTCCAAAGACACCGTTGACTTAATAGGTCTCTTGCCATACCGTCTTACCCATTCAGGGATTCCGATACCTACTCCATATGCAAAGTTGTCACGTAGGATAGTATGGAGTGCTAAGGGTACTTTCGTCTTGATGCAATGCAGACGAATCACCTGTTCCATCAACATAGCTCCAATAGTGTCTCCATCTTCTACGCCTTCATACTGGAACATAGGATCTTGGAAGAATGCCATAGACATGTAGGTTAAGAGTGACTCTAAGTTACTGTATGAATAAGGAAAGATAATAGATACTGGTTTTCTAGAATCTTTGTCTTTTACTTTATTTTCTTTGTCTGATAAAGGGATGTAGGTTGTTAGAACCTTGTCGATAGCTTTCCATGACGGAAAGCGTTTGCTGATCTCAGTGTGAGAATTATTAGCTCGTTGCCAGATCTTAGATCGCAGAGAATTATGAAAGTCTGACTTTGGATCTAGATCAAGATCATAGGGATAGTCATAATCAAAGTTCATCTCTCGATAGTTGCGGCTATTAGCTTCTGCTGAATCACCCTGTACAATGTATGGCATTTAAGCTGTCCTTTTCCAAGCATAGATTACAAAAAATGGTGGTAAGTCACTGTTATCATCGGATGTTACAGATGCTGGATCTGTATCATGAGCATGAGATTCATCCGCTACCTTTACTGTTGAGATATCTAAATCATTATCGACTTCTACAGTAGCACTAGGTCCATCAGACGTAGTTGATAGTACATCTACATCATGAGTGTGAGTCTTAGCACCACCTGTGTTTTGCACTGGGGCAAAGTCTGGATCGGCTGCTTTGTAGCCAACTAAGAATTGTCCAGTAGCTATTGCTACCCAGGTACCGAAGCCTAGTAGAGTAAAAGGATTAGTGGAAACTACTGATATGAAGACTGAGTTAATAGGATAGATTACAAGACCTATATCTTCTAATCTTAGAACATCTTTAGCATCTACTGGTACAGCATTGACACGGATAGGATCATCTACCTCCATAGCAGTGTCATAATCTGCATCATCGTATTGGATAGCGTCTGGGTTGCTACCTATGCGTCCTTGTTGAAGTGCCATAGTTGATTAAATTAATTAATTATCTGTTAGAGTCCTAAGAATTTAGCATTAACAATCTTTGTAAGTGATTCTACTTTACCAGTCAAGTTGTCAATCTTCGTAACAAGTAAGTTTTGGCAAGATGTTCTCTTTTCCTCACAGTGTTCTTCAGTTACTTTACCATTCCCACCTAGATACTTACCAACAGCCGCAGAAACTCCAACAACAACTATACCACCTAGTACTGTAGTAGCTGGTTCCATTATGCCTGTCTCCAATTTTCAACTGGTTCTTCATATTCAAGTTCTCGAAATTCCGCTTCGGCATCAGAGGTGTCTTCCTTTGGGCTGAAGTATCGCTCGCCTAATTCAAGCATCTCGATGATATAAGCTGTAGCATCCATGATGTCCCAGAGTTTAGAACGGGGAAACATTAGGAGTTGTTGTTCAAGCCGCTTTACACCTGGACACGATGCATTATGATAGATGTAGCCTTGACGATAGTAAGGAACAAGTTCTTTCACACGCAGAGTCTTGCCCTTCTCACCATTGTGTCCACCTCGTGGTTTGAGCCAGATGAGCTCGAAGAACTTACCACGCTTGAACATTTCATTCTTTATAGGTTGTCTGATGAATTCATTTAGGGAAGCATCTTCAATACCTAAGACAGATGCATTGAGTCGGATTCCCATGTCAAACATAGCGTCATAGATTTCATCTGGATACATTTTCTTAGATATAATGTCTCTGATGTAAAGTCTAGCATTGTTAAGGTCTATCCCTATTCCTATTATAGCAGACTCAGCCGAGTGTATTTTGATAGTCTTTGCAGGATCTAGGATTACTACTGTCTCAATATGAGTGTTTAGTTGAACATCGACATCTGTCTTTTTCAGATCAATTTCTTCCCTGAAAGAACGCTCAGGTGGTAAGTTATAGTATTTAAAATACTCTGGACGAAACGCAGCGTCTTTGGTTGAGATAGGTAAGTTTCGTAGCTCACGAAAGAAAACGTCGGATTGTCCTGCATCTACATGCTCTTGCCATTCCTTTTTAATTTGTTCATCTGACATGAAGTTAGGTGCGCTTGATTTCAGATCATCATCGCAAGCTTCAAGTCGCACACTATCCCATTCAGGTGAATCCATAAGTTTTTGAAGGAGTGAATCTTCATGCTTTAGAGTGTCGATGTAGACTATTTTATAGTTATTTGCCTTAGCCCCTATTCTCGGTACAGCCTTTACAACATCCGCATAGAGCCATTCGAACTGCTTGCGTCTGTATTCTTCATTAACTACTTGCTCAGGATCTTCAAGATCATCTATTACTATTAAGCCAGGGCGGTCGTTTTTGAATAGCACACCACGTACTTGTTGTCCAGCACCTCTTGGCCAGATTAAGGTATCGTATGCTACCCAAGATTTCTTAGAAAATGTTTCCTCAAATTCATTCTTCTCAGTACCTCGATATTTGAAGTGGCCGAAGAAATGTTTTATCATCCTGTTGGTTACTAACTCTCTTCGAAGATTTTCTGTCTGTAGCGAAGCAGCATCGTGTGATTTGTTGATATAGCAAATGAATCCAGTGTGATGATATAGTATGTATCTAGCCATTAGACCAAGAGCAACAACTGAAGTCTTCCCCCACCCACGAGGTGCAGCTATAGCTACTTTATTAGCAGGTCCGTCGATCAGGTCGAAGATCTTACCATGGACTTCTTCAGCAAAGGGCAGTTCAAAGCGCTCAGGGAAGAATGTCTTTGCAGTCATTCGAGTGCTTACTGAACATAAGGAATGTATGCGCTCAGTTTCTTGATCCAATTTAGTTCCAGTTGGTTAAATTATTTATGTATCTTTTACATCGAGTATGGCCTTGCCGCCTGCTGAGAGTTTCCGCATCTGCTTCAAGAGTAATTTTTCGTATTGTGGATTTCCCATTCTTGCCTCATTGTTTCTGATTAACTTGGCACATGAGCTAATACTCCCCAGCCATAATTCCAAACGCTATCATCAGCGTTCCCTACCGCATACACATATTTCCCAGTATCGGTGTTTAAAATCTGAAACCCTGCTACCTTTGATGATGCTGTATTTATAGCGTGAGTTACATCACCTAATTGAGCAGTTGTTGCCTCTCTGCCTTGTTCGGTAACTATAACAATTGTGCCACTTGTGTTATTCGTAAAACCAGGGATAGATCCTGCATTATCTTGGAGAATATTATCGTGTATAAAAATATAATCAGATGAAGCGACGGCTGTTCCATCATCTATTCTTATATCTCTATCAGAGGTGCTTTGTCCGGCTTCTCGTATGATGTTTCCTGTAATATTCATAAACTCAGCGCCAACAATGTTTATCGCTTCTATCTCACAATAAGACATTTGGTTATTTACTATGTTGGCGTTTGTGACATCACGAAGATGCAAAAAAGTGTTTGCCCACGGAGTTGATGATGGGCCTTTCATAATATTGCCGGTTATCTGTAAATCCGCTATTTGAGAAACAGCACCCATGTCAAAAAACTTATCATCATCTCCGCAATAAAATACATTATCAGAAACAACCATACTTTCCACTACAGCAGCAGCGCCCTCGCCAACATCAGTATCAATATCTTCAAATAATCTAATAAAACCTAAATTGACACCGCTATCTGTTATGTTAATCTGGTTATCTGAAAAGTTGAACCGTTTCATAGTTGGTGCAGATAATTGCAAACTTTTCATAATGATTACAAACTCGTCATTAGAACCTGCTGCATATCCTCTAACTATATTATCTGTAAATGACACTCCGCTACTGTTATTTATATTCAATACTGGATTCTTTGGGCCATCAAAATTATTGCCACTAATGATTATAGAATATATGACATTATCATCGTCAAGAGCAGCAACTGGAACTCCTAAAGGGTCAGTAAGATTAGAGCTAAGATTGATAGTCCAATTGTAACAGATCGCGTCAATAAACTGATTATTTGTGATTGTCACATTACGAGATTGTCTATGTGTTGGTATTGACGCACCAGTGCCACCCGCTGCGGCTGGATAAAACACTTTGATATCAAGGCAAGTATCCATTCGACTTCCAGATACAATATTATCGGAAAATATAATATTCGTGCCACCTTGGAAAGCGTCTAAGGCGTCTCGATTCACGTTTATAAACTTATTGTTCGTTACTGTTATGTAGGTTCCCGCTGAATAATCATCATCGAATATATCTGCGCCTTGGTTGCGAGCATAGGGTGAGGGAGTGTTTACCTTGATAGCGTCTCCCATATAAGACCCACCGTAATTTGCACCGGCATAGGTCGGATCAACCCCGCCGGTAAAATAAGAATTCGTTATCGTGACATCGGTAGAAGTCGTAATATTAATCATTGCCTCAAAATCTTTGAAGTAACAACGGTCAATCGTCAGATTATCAGGATTCGTTATACCTGACCCAAAAACAAGCCCTGTACCTCTTCCGTACTCCCCTACAACTTCACCATTTCCAAGAAAGCGGCAATCAGTAACCTTACAGTCGTCGGCATTTATTTTTAAGCATGACCTATAACGAGTTATTACACCAGATGGTTCAAAAGTAAGATCATTTATTATTGTTTTATCGCCAGTTACATAAAAACCGTCTACATAGGTATCAACTGTTTGAATGATTGCACCGTTGCCTGTTAATGTGCATTGGACGGTGAAATTTACGGTGCCGTCTAGTGCATATATTACAGTAGGATCAAAGATTAGTTCTGCTTTGGATTGTATTGCAGCTGCGGCATCTTCAATAGCAGTAGTTCCTTCACCAAACCAAGAAACATAAACAGGAGAGATATTAAGAACAAGTGTACCTCCCCCAGCTGTGTCTAGGAAGCAATCATTAGAACCCTTGAATGGGCCATTAATTGTAAGTGTGTTACCATTATAGTCTAAGGTACCACCTTGTAGAACTTCAATAGCTTCATTAGCCGTAGTAGTGAGATCTAGATCTAAGGTTAAGGTTTCATTAATTAAGATAGTTACTTCTTCAGCCTCAATCCAAGCAGTGGCTGAACGAAGGCGGTTGAACCAAAAGGATTTTAATTCTGTCCCATCTAAGAAATCGAAATCTCCAGCACCTGAAAAGATTTGGTAATCTCCGGCTTCAATGTTCTTTATGTTTGATACAGTATCACCTGTATCGACTGTAATGATAAAAGGAGATTCCCAGCGCAGCGTTACATTATTGCCTACTGCCATATCTGCATCGGTAGTTTCAGCAGCTGAGATTAGGATAGTTACGGTGTCATCAGAGGTTACATCGAGGGCTTCGTCTAGGTCGGCAAACCAAGAAGTTTTGACAGTGGTTCCAGCAAGGAAATCTATGTCTCCGGTTCCAGTGAAGATCTGATGTGAGTCAGCTTCTATTTTAGATGTATTGATGGTAAGTTGACCTGAGTTAGTAATAGAACCATCTCGCTCGAATCTTAGAGTGATAGTAACAGGAACTGTTAAAGTAGTTACTGTTTGATCTGTAGGGATTACTATAGTTCGGATATCTGTGCCGCAGGCTGCTATAGCTAAGTTTAAAGTAGTGTAAGCACGTGTGTCAGTCCAGATACCGTCTGGTGAGGTGACTATGATGTCTTTAGTAAATGGCAATGCAGCGAATGAAATAGATACTGACAATAAGAAGATTGCTATGATAAGGAAGAGTCTTTTCATCTTGGCCCTCGGTTAATTAAATAATTTATTTATCTGTCCGTTTGATACGAGTAAGTGCTGCACCAATTACTAAGTAAATTGCTTCAACACTCTTCGCTTCAGGCAGAGCAAGACAGAGCAAGGCACAGATAGACAAGAATAACAAAGGACCTAAATTTACTTCAACTACTTTTTTTAATGTTTCTATCATCATTCTTCTCCCCACGAATAGTGATTACCGTCAGGATTTGAGAAATCCCCTCCCCATGTCCCACCTAATGATTTCCAATAGATTCCAAGAGGATAGTGGTGTTCTGTTGAAGTTAGATAAAAGTCATCTTTGAATAGATTAATGTCTATTGCAAGACCTTTATGGTGCCAAGAGTCTTTACTATGTCTGTGTTTTCCAGGATAGGTGTCTCCGAAGGATAGTTCATAGCCTAGAGAATAAGCATGAGTGATTAGCATGCCTACTGCTTTGACAAATTCACTTTGTTGATCTCTAAGCGACATTGCGTGTTCCTTCACCTTCCACAACTACTATCTGACCCATTTGCTTTGCAGCCTCTATTCCGCGCCGCTTGAAGTTTTCTATTTCCTCTGGTGTTGCAGATACACTAACATGACGAGAGTCGATACGAGTAGGTGCGCGCATTCCAGCTAGGTCAAGCGCTACGGTGTCAGCAGTTGCTTTCTTCAGCGTCATAGCTTCGGTTTCGCTATCTAAAATCTCATTGTAGACTTCAAGGGATTTCTTAGTCAACACCATTACTTCTTCCCTTAGCTCTTCATACTCTTCATCTCGAGTCTTTCTGATGTTAGATTTTTCTTCTGTTCCAAGAGTAGAGTTCAGGGCGTTAGAGACTGTTGTAGGAGTGACACCAAGCATCTTGGCGATTTCAGTTCCTTTGTAGCCAAGCGAATCCAAGTTGAGAATCTCATGCTGACGAGACCAGAGCTTCTTGATATCTACAGCTCGACCATTAGGATTTTCTGTCCTTCGCGCATCAGATTCTCTCACTGTGAATCCGTAAGGTCTTGTCTCTTCAATCTCATCCATTCAGCCTACCTCCCTATTATTTTCATATTATAACATGTCTATGATTGGGTCGTCAAGTATTTTCTATGATCATTGCATTGTAGACATTGGTCTATTCACCAACAAACTATTCAGACACCCAAACTATTCAGACACAAGACGGCGTGCAGAGCACTAGGTTGAATTATTATTTGATGAACATTCCGGAACGGGATTGCTCTTCCTTTCCTTGATTAGATAGGGATTTTTTCTAGAAATTTTTTCCTGGTTGGCGCGCCGAGATGATTAAATAATTTAATTATCTTTTCATCCTTGACATCATTGTTCATTGATGAACATACCTTAAAATTTCCAGACAAAATGTGAAGGAGGTAACCCCGGGCCTATACGGATAGAATTACCCCCATTGATTTTCTAGAAAATGATTGACATGGGGGAGCTAGTGTGATACATTGGTTATGAATTATAGCTCATTGACAAATTGAATGCATTGACGGATCAAGCAACGTAACACATTTGTGGTGCGGCCTTTGATCCGGGACACATACACGGCAATCATTAGTCCGTTCAATGCAACGTGATACATGGTTTAGTAGGTGGCCTAGGTCAGGGGTCAAACATGGATCGTATAAATGATTTAAAAGATATATTGATAGGATCAGCCGATAGATTAATGAGACTAGCCGATAGGTTAACTAGTGGTGGTGAGTCATTGTCATTACATGACAAACAGACATTGTTACATACATTGTCAGGCGATTGGTTAGAGGAATGTCAATTTGAGCAAGCTATGGCGTTTAAACGTGGGGACACGGAACAAATCAACAACATTAGTGATAATATTACTGAGATGATGAAACAAATAAACTAATTTAACTTTCTAGGCCACGCACTAAGCCATGTATCAAACAATGGATATTCTATGGTATCAACCTAGATGTTTCACGTGAGACAAATGAAAGGTAGGTATCAAATGGATATGAACCAAATAGTAAATGGTGTTGTATTGAACAAAGCGTGTTCGATCAAGGCTTTCAAGGACTCAGACACCAGCAAAACAATCAATCTGAGAGTCAAGTTTGATGGCATCTCATTGTCAGCGGTGTTTGCCAAGGCTGTGAGTTCAGCAGTCATCCAATGGCAAAATGGTCCTGGCCGGTCAAAGTATGACCAGTGGAGCGACAAGCAAACCGTTGACATTAGTTTCAAGGCACCTGGTGCCATGCCGACTATCGACCCTGAGGTTGCAATAATGAACAAAGCCAAGGCAATGAGTAGGGATGACAAACTGGCCTATATTGCTAAGATCAAAGCACAGATGGAAGCGTTAGAAGAAACAGATAGTGAAGAAACACCAGAAGAACCAGAAGCAATTGATATAGAAGATATTGAAATAGAAGAATAATCAACTAAGCCATAGAATATCCAACTAATTAAGCCCTTTAGAGTAATTCTCTAGAGGGCTTTTTTGCGTCTATTACTAATGGTTAATTAAATGATTTAAGCAACTTGAGTTAAAGCACTTGAATAAAATGATCAAACATAATTGTTGACTAGATAATAATAGAAATGATATGATATATTATACGTCGGTTATGCGTATTATGTTTAATATGTGTACATGCTGATAGGGGGGGGTGGGTATCAT
>Ga0222640_1000429_pt1 | contig 12953 bp, 13 predicted proteins | sample AntAcemetagen187_FD_181144 | JGI IMG/M metagenome (GOLD analysis project Ga0222640, IMG submission 181144) | Saline water microbial communities from Ace Lake, Antarctica - #187 | ecosystem: Environmental > Aquatic > Non-marine Saline and Alkaline > Saline | place: Antarctica: Ace Lake... | reverse complement strand
ACGACTACATTAACATAATCGTAGTGTAGTCGTTTATTACCACTTTTATTTTTGATTTTTAAATATAGATATTATAATACATAATTCAAACGAATTATTGTTTTATTTAATTTAGAATAAAGGAGATCCAAAATGAAAACAGTAATTATTGATAATTTAGAATAAGGGAGAAAAATCATGGATGTTAAAGAAATATTGTTGTTGAATTTCATGAAAGTTCTCGATGGATTACCTGAGAATTTTGGAAGTTTGCTTAAATCATCAGGTCTTCTAGATATTGATATTGTTTTACACAATACTAAAAAAGACCAATATGGGACTGAAACCATTAGTTTCGAGTTCCTTGAAGAAAAGGATATGGATGAAATGTATTTGGAAAGCACGGTTAGATATCGTGAAGTAGGAGAAATAAAAACAGTAATAGAAGGGGTAAAAACAATATTACCCCCAATGTTTGACGCAGAACACCTGGTTTCCAGAGCAGTTTGAGAATGTTATAACTGTTTAAAACTCAAAAGGAGACAGTCTTTACGATGTCTTCGAAAGGAATAAAATAAATGAGCATAGAACAATATTTCCCATTTAAAGAATATTATCCATATCAATTGGAAGCAATATTTAAAATTAACACATCATTATTTAATAATAATAAAAAGTTTTTCATTTTAGAAGCTCCAACTGGAAGTGGTAAAAGTGCGATAGCATATACAATTGGGATGCAAGCAATTAATGAATTTATAAATAATAAAGAGGAAGAGGACCAATCAAACTGTATCATTTGTACGAAAACAAAAAATCTACAAATGCAATATATAACATCAGGATTTAAAAACACAGAACATATCTGGTCTTCAACAAATTACCCATGTGCGTATTTTGAAGAAGAATGGAATGTGCACTATGGTAGAGGAATGTGTTTGGGAGCTCAGCACTGTCCCAAATCTAACATATGCAAATACTTAATCCAGAAAAACAGATTTACAAAAGCTAAGATTGGTATTACAAATTATCACTACTTTTTTAATGCAAGAACAAAAGCAAATGTATTAGTGCTTGACGAAGCACATTCTATCGATAAAACATTATGTGATGTTCATGAAATTGAATTCTCAGAAAAATTAATCAAACTCATATATGACAAACTAAAACGAAATAGTTATGGAAATGATGGAGAAACTGAAATAATTAAATTACTCAAAAAAACAGTTAAAAGCAAAACTGAAAATGAAACTCTTAATAATTTACACAACCTCATGGACATTATGGTAACAACATTCGATATCTTTGAAAGCAAAATTAAAGAAGAATTTGATGATATAAAAGATGCATTAATACATGGCAGTACAAAAGCACTTAAAAGAGGATCAGATCTGTCAAGTGTACAAAAATCACTTAATCTATTCATTAACAAAATAAATGATTGCCAAAACAGTACAACACAATGGGTAATTTCAAAACAAGATGAAAAAAGTATATCTCTAAAACCGATCAATGGTATGGAATTCTTTAAATTGATGATAGTAGATGTTAAAAAGATATTATTTATGTCTGCTACTATTTGTGGATTTAATCAATTTAGTCAAGAATTGAATTTAGACAAATCAAAAACAGATACATTAGAAACACCAGCAACAATTCCAGTTGTAAATCGTAGAATACTGGTTACAAATACAGGATACTTAACTTACAAAACAAGAACAGCAGTTTTGCCGTTATTCATTAAAAAAATAGATGAATTAATTGACAAACTAACTACCAATTGGACAAACAAAATGAGGGGCATAATACATACAATTTCATACGCAAATGCAAATGAAATTGTTAAAAAATCAAAATATAAAAAACAAATGATTGTACCAGAAAATCATGATCTGTTAGACGTTGATAAATTTATGAAAAATAATATAAATAAGATAATTGTATCACCAAGTATCTTAGAAGGTATTGATTTAAAAGGTGATTTTTCAAGATTTCAAATATTTATTAAAGTACCGTTTGCTAGTTTAGGGGATAATTGGGTAAAGAAAAGAATGGAAAGTAATAAGGACTGGTACGCTAGGGATACTATTTTAAAGATAGTACAAGGGGCGGGTAGATCAATTAGATCTAAAGATGATTGGGCACATACATTTATTTTAGATTCAAACATTAATAGATTATTTAGGGATTATCAATATATGTTTCCTAAGTGGTTTTTAGAAGCTGTTAGTTTTATTTAGATTGGTTTTGAACGGCAAAATGCAAATGAAATCATAGGAGACAACAATGACAGGACTTGAAAGTGAATTGGAACTATTGAAATGGTATGATCAAGAATATTGTTTAGATCAAGTTAAACAAAATGGATCTTTATTACTATATGTACATAACCAGACAGAACAAATCTGTTTGGCAGCAGTCAAAAATGATGGTGGAGCATTACGATATGTAAAAAATCGAACATTAGATGTTTGTATGAGTGCTGTAAAACAAAATGAAGAAAATATTCGTTATGTTAATATTAAACAATTTCCAGAAGTGTTTAAATTCTACATACAAACTATTATCAAGGCTAACACAATGACAAACGAAACAGACGAAACAGACAAAATAGCACAACACCGACACGCAATGCACAACAAAAAAGAATTACTCAACAGTTTAATTTGTGGTTGTTTCTATTGCTTAAAAATATATAAACCAACATCAATAAAGAAATGGGTTGATAATGATAATACAGCAATATGCCCTTATTGTGGTATTGATTCCGTGATTGGAAATCATTCACAATTACCGATTACTGATTCGTTTCTAGAGCAAATGCACAAAGATTGGTTTTAATAATTGTTAAAAAATACCACAGTACGATTTTATGTACTGTGGTATAATATTTTTTATTTGTAAAAAATGGGGAACTCCTACCCGATATAGAAGTTCCCCATCCCGTCATTGAAGGAGACCAGTCGATTAACTCAAGACGGAGAAGTGAATCGACTTAATTAACTTGTTTCCTACGAAGTACCAGCATTATATTCAGTTGCATGATCTTCTGTTTGAGTCTTCACAAGTTGTTTTGTATTATAATTATCATAAGTTGTGTGATAATCCCAATTAATATGTTCAAGAGCCCTTTCAACAACATTAGGATCTGCCTTCGTTAATGGCCAACCATCAAATGAAAATGTAATACTCAACTGAGCAACATCATTTGTTGCAATATCAGAAGCCAAAGCATCCCCACCATCACCTTCTGGAAATACTCCATGAAACAACCAAACTTGTTCAATCATATCAGCATCAATTTTTGATGCATTTGCACCAACAGGTTTGGTTTGAACTACAAATGCATTACCCTTATAAGCATATGGAAGCCATTGATTACCTTGTAACGGCGAAACACCAGTATAAGGATCAATAACAGATGTCCATCTCTGAAAAATCTCGGACATCGGTAGAGCTTGATACTCTCTAAATGTCAATGTAAATGTTCTCGTAAGTGTTTGTCCTGTAACAAAAGATGATCCCAATCCACCCTGACCTGGAACATCTGCTTTATTAATAGTTCTACTTGGTGGTGTAAATCCCTCAGCAGTGGAATGCATCCATTCCTCACTATCCTTCATATCATCTTTCCCAGCACCAGTGCTAGCAGGACCACCAAAAATAAGATTTGGAACATCAATATACAACTGCCAATAACCACTAACATACGGGTGATTGGTTCTATTGTGTCCCCCCATATATCGAGTCAATCTTTCAGGTTGATCATTGCCCCGATTCTTCACAAATTGATGACTTAAACGGTTAAAAATATTAGTCGAACCCATATAAAACCCTCCTTATTATATTCATTATGTAACAATTATATTGACAAGAATCCGCTCAATTGCTCGGATCAGATGCATTTCAAGAACCACAATAATTTCAGACCGATCTTCATCAAACACAATATTTGAAGAGAAACTAGTAATTGCAACATAACGATCAGTCCCACCACCTTCAAGAAATTGGTTCATAAAACCATCAACCCTTGATGATGCTTGTCCAACCCAATATGCTGTTGCTTTCCGTTGCAATATGTCTTTAAGCAATCCTGGAATCTTTTTCTTTACATATTGTACAAACTTAACAGCATGACCACGCTTCATTACTGATAAACGTTTCCATGTTGTGTATTGTGTTAAAATATATTTACCTTCTGGTTCAACAATTACCGGATTCATCTCACCATCAATTAAATCACCCATCTGTGTTATTGTTGGACTATATGCCAATTCAATAGGTTCACTAATAGCACCTTTCTCAATATTAGCAACAGGTTCTGCAATCCAATATTTACTATCAACAAACAAATGCCGTTCAATTGCATGATACACTGGAGTTACATAAAATTCTTTTCCAGTATAAAGATCAAATATCTCTCGATACTGAACATAAAGCATCGCATTCCAAGTATTCCATGCAACATCATTAAGTCTTGATGTCAAATCAGCAGCTGCTGTACTATTATTAGCTCCGGTATCTGCCAAAACAATACAATCGCCTCTAGTATCGGCAAGTACTCTTGCAGCATTTTCGATCGTTGCATTATACCCACCACAAAGAACATAATCAAAAACATAACGTGGGTAAATTTCTTGAAGAATAAGTTCAACAGTACCATCAGTACTTGTCAACATACCATTGTAGGCAGTTGCTACAAGCGCTTGATACTCTGTTGATAAATTAAGATTACCAGCAGCTGTAAACAAATTTCCATCTTCCCCTTTATCAAACTCAACACCACCATCCCCAAGTGTATTAAGTCGGAGAACAGAATCACTTGAAAATAATGATAATACTTGCAATCTCTTAAGATTATCAGGAGTATATGGATATGTTTGGCTACGAGTCAATAATTCACCAACACCCAAACCTTCTTCGCATCGTAATATTTCACTATTGTTATTAATAACAGTTTTAATATATAACTCTTTACCAGTATTAATATCACGGATTGGAGAATTCGTTGCAGTTGTTGCAATAAGAGAAACTGTCCAAGGCCCTTCTAAAATGGTTGTCGTTCCATCATCATTGGTTTTATACACAATAAGATCCATAAATGCATATGGATATTGTGGATCACCATCATCGGTGGTATATATTTTCTCAAATTCAATATTGCGAACACCTTGCAAGAAAACATCATTATAATATTCCCCTGCACCATAAGCATAAAAACACCACAAATCATCAGCATCAGTGGTATCAAAATTACTGAGACTTCTCATATTAGAAATTGAATATGTCTGAAATGGAACATTAATGTAAAGCTCTGCAGTCCCACTAGTTCCATCATAAACAGTATCGAGGGTAATCTCACCAGTAACAGTATCTAAAGCAATAATTTGCCGGGCAGAAACGGCATCTTCTCCAGCTGCAGGATGATCATCTGCAGAATAGATCCAATCTCCCAAAGCAAGATATGCCAAATCAGCAGGAACAACAGCAGTAACAGTATTTGATGCATCAACCCAAGTAAAATCAGCTGCTAACAAAGTACTACCTGGAAAATATTTATATGCTGTTGTCACATCAGCAGATACTGTATATGCCGCCGATAATGTAAAAGTCAGATCACCATCATCATCATGCACAGATGCAATCTGTTTTGCAACTGTGGAATCTTGAATATGTGCAATCCAATCACCAACACCAAAATGCCCAAAACCAATAGCATCTGTATAAACAGTTGTTGATCCAGAAACAAAAACAAATGAAGAAGAATCTGCACCTATCATAGCTTCATAACTACCATTGGGACTATTGTATTTAACCACACTATTAGCCAATGCCATGAGATTGGCTTCAGTAGCACTATCGCCACTATTAATCAAAACTGGCCGACAAACATATGCTTTTGCACCACTTTGTAGTGCTTTATCAACCAGATAATGAGCTTGCCCATATTTAGCATAATCTGGTTTTCCAAACAATCGGTGTAAATCTGAAATGTTGCTTAATTCAACAACACGATTATGCGGACCACGATCACTTAAAATAACACAATAAACAGATTCACCAGTCTCTAAAGTTGGAGCAACATAACCACGATCTTCAATTTCTACATATACTGCTGGAATTCGCTTATCTAAAGCCATAAAAAATACCTCCTAAATTTATTTATAGATTAACACAAAACATACCATTCTATTGTAAATTGCGATTCTTTTTCTACCCATTTTGGATAAAAACAAATATGGGCAAAAGTATGTGTAGTTGTACCACTATAATAATATAAACTAGCCTCACTTATCTGAACACTAGTACCAGCACCAGCATGATCTGGTTCTCCAGCATCCTTAAGACAAGTACATTTAATCCAAGTAAAATAATATGGAGTCAAACAAGCGGACAAATCCGTATTCTCAACGATTTCAATACTACCACCAGTTGTTATATTTTTACAAACATATGCTGTGGCAGCGCCTTCTGCTGGAGACGTCAAATAAGAGGCAGTAGCATTTGAAAACGGTATTGGTGTTATTAAATCAAGATTACAAACACTTGGACCATTTAAACTCGGAACAGAACCAACCCACGTAACTCCACCACTTCCAAGTCCAAAATAACCAACTTTAAAACCAGTCAAATCAGTCGGGTCTGCAGTAGCTTTACTACCAACTATATGCTGAGCAACAAACCGGCGCCCATTAGCAACAATCATATTTTGGAGACCACCATCAACAACTTCACCATCTTGAATGATTCGATATACTAGTCCTTGTACTCCATACTTTGGTTTAAATAGAGAATTCATAAACTTTGGGTTATTGGTTACATCTGTTACATTATACTTATCAATATGAGTTATTCTTTCCATTTTGTTTTCAACTCCTTACTCAGTTTCAAATAATTTAACACTTTTAAACTCCTCGAAAGACCAGCCTAACATCCAGTTCGAGATGTTTAACTAGTAATTATTTTTAATTTGTACAAATTTTCCAGGCTTTAGCAACTAATCCAGTACTTCCAGTATATGTATTTTCTAACGTTAATTGTAATGTTGGTAAATCTTTATTTGTAATTTTCAGAGCACAATCGGATGTATCTGAAAGTGAAAAAATATAATCATCCACATCAAATTCAGCATAACCAACTGCATCTGCTTGAATGATATTGGATGCTGCAAATGTAAATAATCCGTCATATGTTTTTGACAAAATAAAATCATCAAATATTGGAAATGCAGAAACAGATTCATCAAGATGTTGTGTTGTAGTATCATCAGAAATTGTATATAAATCACTATCATGATACAAAAGAGTTAATTTATAATCATCAGAAATGACATAAGATTCAGTAGGGATACAAACTACAAACTCATAAAAATCATCAGATACTGAAAGTGCAGAAATATATTCATCAATTGGAACTGTTGTTGAAAAAGTATCACCTAAAAGCAATGCATTAAACTTATCAAAAACTCGGGTATGAGATATATCATTAGTAACAATTTCAGTATGCTGTGGCTTTAGAAAATCAATTAATTTATAAATAATAGATGATTCAGTTATCATAACAGGATGGGTTGCATCTAAATAACGCAATAAATAGTTGTGATATTTGGTAAGTATTGTATCACTACTACTATTAACCCAGATCAAAAAACTACTTCGCAATTCTTCCAGAATTAAATCAACTTCCCGACTCATAGAAATAGCAGCATCTAAACGGTCATCAATATATTTAAATAAATCAGAACCAATTGGTGATGATGCTGATTGAAACATAATTTCAATATCAGCAAGAGTCAATTCATCAGCGGTATAATTAACCTTATAAAATTTATTGGAATCAGCAGGTGTATTTTTAATATATGTATCGAAAAATAAATCTCTTTCCCGTATTGTTGATACATCATCAAATGCAGTGATTAAGGTATTATCTATATAATTCGCATCAGTACTTGTTAAACTATATGGTGTTGTAGTAGGATCATTATCAGAACCAGGATCTAAGAAAATCAAATTTGTTTTTGAAATTGTGGGAATTGAATCCCACAATGGATACAAACCCAATAAAGAAAGCGAATCTAAAAAAATTAATTCTTTAAAAAATTCAATATCAGCAGTTTCAGTTTCACCAATTGCAGGAAATCCAGCATTATTAGTTTGTCGCATTATCAAATATTCCCACAATTGAAACAAACCCAATAAAGAAGTTATAAATATATCATCATCATTATAATAAAATAACGAATCATTATAATAGTTATGAAATACTGTTGTAAAAATAATATTTTCAATATACCCAATATACAAATTTGATTCAGCTTGAAGATACAATATATTAGATTTGATAGGCAATACGATTTTTTCAGCAGATTGTAATAATGTTAATTGTGATTTTGTAATTAAAAAGTGTTTCGCTTGATCAGCAATTTCAGTATAATCTAAAACATCACTTAATGCAGTTACTTCAGGATTACTATAAATAAGAGAAGGTATAAAATACCAGTCACTACTACGACTATCGACAAATAATTCATATATATTAATTCGTTGTTCAAAATTAGCAAAAATTGTATTTAAAACATGTCTTGAACCTTTATATCTATTATAATCACCAAAATTTTTTAATAATATTTCTCGTTGTATACTTGAACAATTATTAACAATGTCTTCAGAAAACCCTAATGATAATAAAATAGGAGAATACATTTCTGCTGGTATTGTTTGTTCTTCTAATAATGACTTAAAATTTTCTGGTATTATTGTATATGAATCTTTAAAATAAACATCTTTTAAAAATGTAACCAATTCTTGATATGTAATCTGATCACGGAAAGGTAGGAATTTTTCAATATGTTGTTCGAAAAACTTTTCAAAATCAGTATATTTCATTAACTTGTAACTCCTTTGTTTCAAACAGTTATAATACTTTCAAACTGCTTAGAAAACCAGGTGCTCGGCGCCCGGTACTTGATTCCTCCTTTTTTAATTTATTTTTAATAGTTCCATTTTTTTGTAAGTGCTGCCAAATCATAAATATTAATTGTTTCAGAATATTTCAAAATACTTTTTGTTGTTGGTGTAATTGTTGGACAAGTTATAGTATCACCACTCAAATCAAGACAAGTAGTTGTTCCATAATTTTTAATAACAAATGGTCTCTTTGATGTTTCAAAGTACTTTGAATATTTGCTCATTGATGTTAGAAATTCATAAATAATATTATTCTCATATAGTGGTATGATGTTATTGTAATAGTAACCCTCAAGATTGTTATTGAAACTAGATTGCATTGAGCTGAACAAACTAGATAATTTTTCCAATTCTGCAATATATGTCAAAAAAGAATCATTAAACATATATGTTTCTTCTGCTAATGAATAAACATATCTATTTAATAAATTTAACTTTTTTATATCAGTTAATGGTGCATATTCAAGTGTTAGTTCATTCCAATTAACAGATGGTGTAGAATTAATTGCATTAAGAGAAGCTCTTACATTACTAACTCTAAAAATCTCTCCACCTCCTTCAGGTGGATATGTTAAAACAATTAAATCTTCTATTCTAGGTTTGGCAATTGTATATGTAATTACATTCAAATATCCATTAAATACTTGTCCTGTTAAATCAACATTAGATGTTGGATCATTAAGAACTTGAGATGTATAATACATAGGAGTAAAATCATAAACATCATATTTAACACCAGAATTATATCGATCAAAAACACCTTCTAATCCAATATCATAAATAGAATCATTAATATTAACATTCAGATACCGAACAAAAATACTAGGACGTTTGATGTTTTTATAATAATTAACAAGAGTCAAATACTCCTGATATATTTGCTCAACTAATGTAGTTTCAGTAAGAATATTTTCGTACAATTTCAGTTCTCCTTTATTCTAAACAATTTAATTTTCTTACAATTAGTACTGCTTTATTTTAACATTTTACATATAGATATTATTGAATAGTATATAGAGGAAGTATTGTGTTTATTTATAAATTTTTTTATTAAAAGGAGACTCATTATGAAAAAGGAAGTTCTGATGTCAAGTAACAGAAGTAAGTTCATTGCCTATTGGGGTAATGAAAAGGGAAGTGCAATAGTTTCATCAACAATGCCATTATCAGTTCCATTGAACAGAACAGAAAGAGTGCAGAAGATAGCAAATGTAATTCCCGAATCAGATCGGGATATTGAGATTTCAGCAGATGAGATTTCAATTAGAGCACTTCGGGACTTTGAAATGGACGAAAGTCTTGACGCGAGGGTTCACGTTCGTTATGGACGGGAAGGCAAAAGTACTGATAACGATATCATCGCAGTATGGGAACGATTAAAAGAACCGGTCGAAATATTCAATGAAGAACTGGACCCGAACAGAGAAAAGACTTTTGAAAGTAGGAAAATGAAAGTGTTTACTATCCCACTGACAGAGGGAGTGATTATTATTGCCACGTCAAACAAATGGACTTGTGCTCATTTTCCAATCAACAATGGGATGATTGGTGAGGTGATTCCAGAAATCAGTAAAGGATCGTACATGTTGAAATGTAGACCTGAGTTGTTGATGATTAGGGATATTCTCCCTGAACTTGGTTTCAAAATCAATATAAAATCAACAGAAGTAGTCAAATGCGATCGCCTGAAAAGTGTTGATCGTGGTTACGTTTGTGTAACCAAAGATCAGAAAAACATAAGAGCAACACTAACGCATGTGTATCTACCATAAGGAGAAGAGACAAAATTATGAAAAATCAAGATGTAATTATAACTGGGGTTGGAGAATTACTTCTGCGCGAGCTCAATATAAAAGCAGAAGTAAAAGTAATGTCAGAAGATCGTATTGTAATAAAATTTAAGGAAATGAATATTACAATAACATACAATACTGTATATGATTTCTATACAGTATTTAACACTAATGATAGGGAGCATTCCAGGCATTGTTCACTCATTGAATTGGGTGAAAATATCAAGGACGTATGGGACAAAATCATAGATAATATAGGAGGATTATGTTTTAACTATTAAAAAAGTAAATCTTGAGGAGCATTTTGCCGTTTAATATTAAAAAATTATTAAGCAATTTGCTCCTCAATTATTAACAACTACGCAGTCATTGAGACAACTACTTCTTCATCTTCAACTTCCAGTTCGATTGTAATTTTATAGTAAGTATGATCACTATAATTTATAGTACCAGAATGTATTGGTACTATCTGTATTGATGAAACGCTAATATCAATATCATAATCAGTGGCTATTGCACCTACAACATTATTCACTTCATTAGAGATTAATGTTTCTCTAAGAGATGTATCTTTTGTTGATATATATGTTTTTAAACGACATCCAAACATAACATCCCAGGGATAAGATGTTGCTGGTATAAGGAAATAATTTTTTAAATATTCACTTATAAGATCTTTTTTATTTGCTATTATTGTCAAATCATTATATGATGATAATTTTGGGATAACATCATACACTACGGCATATTCATACCCAATATTAACTCTTTCTAAATATGTTAATACTAAATACTGTACATCATCAGGCAAATCTTCTAATTGATGGGTATCAATAAGTCTTATTGATAATGGAATCTGTTCTTGTACATCTATTGGTAAATCACTAATTATAACATCCATTTTTTTATTTAGAGGATTTAGCCTCTTTTTTTTTTATTTGAATTTGTTTAAGTACAATATCTTCATACAAACAATAGGGCATATCCAAAATTTCATTTAATGTTAATCCATATTCAAATGTTTTCATATAGTATAACAAAGTATCAACATAATTGTGATAGGTTTTCTCAACACTCTGTTGGAAATCATCAACGAAAGTAATGCCTCAACAGGGCAACCTCCATATCTACATTAAAATTAAAATTCTTATTACATTTTGAACATACATACGGTTTTTTAAATGCTGGAAGATACTTAGAAAATTGTGTATTGTATTTCGAAAATACATCTTCACAAAAATCCATTAACAAATATGAATGTATTACATGATGCACATCCCTAGCTGTTGAAAAAATATCGGGGGCCTTATCATCTTCAGTTTTGTAAACAGATATTGATCTAGTAACCGTTGCAAGATCTTCAGATTTTGTTGTTAAACTATTGAACTTTTCAAAATTCTCTTTAAGTTTTTCTGTTGTTATTAATCTAAGAACTTCTAGATGATCAGCGATAGTTGGAATACCAGTATTAAAAACAATTCTATTGATCGTATCAATATCTTCAATTTTTTCTTCAATCAAATAATTATGATCTTTGAAAGATTCTTCCTGATCCCATAAAGTAATGCTATCTTTCTGTATAATACTTTCAAGCGTTACTTCATCTTCAAATTTATTATTACATTCGGAACAGATTATTTGTTGTTTTCCTAATGTTTTATAAGTTGAGAATAAAATTCCCCACAATAAAACTTGTCGATCAATATATGATGTATTATTAATAAATTCTTCAAATGATAATTTATTCGTAAGATCTGGAAACATAACATTTTCATAAATCATTTTTGAAATATTAAGATCATATAAATCTGGAGATACGATTGCAGATTTAATACTCAAATCATCAGCTACTTTAAGTGGAGAAGTTATTGCTCTAGTTTTAATTAAAGGACAAAATACTTCTTTCTGTCGTACAGAGGATAATTTCTTCAGATTATTAAAAGCTTCAGTGTTCAACATTGTACGGTCTCCTTGTTAAGTGATAAAAATTAAACATTATAAACATAAACTTTGTTACCACAATCATAAATTCTTAAGTAGTTGTTATTCTCCATATTCTGCCATTCTGTTAAGTTAGAATCAAATACTCCTAGTATTTTAGACAGTTTATGTTTCTGAAATTGTACTCTATGATACAATCTAGCATTGTGTTCTGATTCAGTTCGCTTAAAATACCAGTAATTAGGTGCAGAAATGTGATCCAGTTTAAATCCCA